>Ga0129307_1002414_pt1 | contig 14758 bp, 18 predicted proteins | sample P1105metagenome_FD_94437 | JGI IMG/M metagenome (GOLD analysis project Ga0129307, IMG submission 94437) | Capybara group fecal microbial communities from Wisconsin, USA - P1105 metagenome | ecosystem: Host-associated > Mammals > Digestive system > Large intestine > Fecal | place: USA: Wisconsin... | reverse complement strand
TTCAAAATTGTGTTGATTTAATTATTATTTATGGTAAAATGGATATAGAAATTGATACTGATATGTATTAATTCCTAATTGTGATGGAAAAGTTGTAAATAACTTAACCAATCGCTCCATTTGAAATTAACTAGTCATATGACTAGTTTTTTATTGTAAAAATAGATGAAGTCGGTAATATGATTTTACAAAACTAAAAAAATATAATGTTTCAGATAAATAAATTATTATCTTCTTTAAGTAAAATAAAAAGAGATTATCAAATCTCTATTTAAAAGCAGTCCAATATAATTTCCTTCCATCAATGTCTGGAGCATAAAATTCAAAACCATTATTGGTAACATTTGATATACGCATTCCACTACCTGTTGCACCTAAAGTAAATTCTTGTAATATAGCATTTGCTCTATAATATCTATAACTTTTAGAACTATCAATATTGTAGTTATAATAGAATATATCCGTGCTAGAAGCTGAACCATTTGCAAGTTCTATAGTTGCCATAATATATTTAGGTTTAAAATTTAAACTTACTGAATTGGCTTTAGTAGAGTTTAATGTTATTACTCCTGATATATAACCATTTGAATTAGAAGTATCTGAAACACCTTGCTCATACATTGAACTTCCATAATTTTGATAATCCTGTTCTGTATATTTATAATTATTTGCTTTATCATATAAATCATCTAAAGCTTCTTCTACATTTGTATCTTTGTATTCAATATCTTTAGCAAGTATTTGTCCTGCTGCATATGCTGTGCCAGTTATACAAATAATTGCTGTCATAATCACTAAAAATAATTTTGATTTTAATATTTTTCTCATAGTATTCACGTCCTATCTTACATTTAGATAATATCATATTTTTAATATTTAGTAAATATTGTTTTATGAAGAAGCATTGATTTTGTGAATAAAAAACGATAGTATTAACTATCGTCTTAATGTTTTACCTAAAAATTCAGAATTAATTGTTTCTGAATTATTTGGTGTAACAAAGTTTACAACTTCCTCGCGTGGAGTAGCATTAAAATTTTCTACAGTTTTATTTTGAGTATCAATTTCTTGATTGTTATGAGTTACTATATTTTCAAGTTGTTGATTTACTTTAGTTCTTTCTTCTTCAGTCATTTTTAATCTATCGTCAAATGGCATTTGTTTTAATGGTATTGGTTGTACTTCAGCAAAATCAACTGTATCTGCTTTTTCTAGTTCATATAATTCAATATCAATTTTAGATAATTGTTCTAATGCTTTTTCTTTTCTTAATTCATACATGTTTTTTTCATATAAATCATATTCATTTTTTAAACCGGCTTTTATTTCTTCAATTTGTTTTACATGTCTATTTCTTTCCAATACTATCTTCTCATTTATTGTCATTTTGCTCCACCTCTATTATCATTATACCACAAATCTTGTAAATATTACTAATATAATTAAATAGTTACGTTTATTTTACACATTAAAGCATATTATTTACATAATGCATAGTATTTTTTATTATATCTAGCTAGTTTACCATATATACTTTTTTTAATATGCGTGATATAATAATATTCACTCGCATATAATTATTGAGGTGGCTTATGAAAAAAGTTGAAGGTAATATTAAAAGTGTTCAAGTAAAAGATATATTATATATTGCAGATAATAGTATTATAACTATTCCAGCTTCTATTTGGGACAAGGTTTTTTCAGTAGACGCTACTGGTAATTTAGATGATGCTTATATTAAACTTAATAAAGATTCTGAAATTGAGTTTTTTGATAAACTAGATTTTATATATGATATTGATTATTTAAATAATTTAACATCTGATGAGTTAGCTGATATACAAAATGCTTTGGAATTAGAATATAATGAAACTTGGGAAGAATTTTCTAAATGTCGAATGGGCAACACAAATTATAGTATGATGAAAAAGAAAATAGCTTCATTAGATTATAAAAAACAAAGTTTATCTGATTATATTAATAGTAGAGTAATAATAAAATCAAAAATTATTGAATCTAAAAGAATTAATGTTTAGTTAATTCTTTTTTAATTGCATATTATTAAATATGGAATTAGATGATAAGTTAAAAGAAATAGATACAGAAAACTTTATATGGGTTATATATATAGGTATAATTATATTAAGTTGGTATTCAAATAGTTTAGAAAAGAAATATTTTATATATAATGATATAGATAGTAAAAATAAATATAGAATGATTATGATAATTATATTTATTACATTGGTAGTAATATATGCATATTTTTTAAATGGTGCATTTAAAGATATTAAAAATATAGATTTTAATCATATAAATAAAAATGATTATTTAAAAATATTATCTTTTATTGCAAGTTTATTAGTTTTTATAAGTGGAATTATATATTTATATATTTTATATAATGATAATGATATAGGTGTCGAAATTGCATTCAATTAATAAATATTAAAATTATTATAATTATGATATAATAATTGCGGAGGGAATTTATGGATAAAAGAAAAATCATAAAAATAACTATTATAAGTATTGTCGGGATTTTGCTTTTGTTTCTAATAGTAAATGGAATTCTTTATTTTAATGCACGCGGTAAAAAGAAAAAATATGATACGATTATATCTTCATATATAGAAGATTTAAAATTATGGGCACATGATAATATTAATAATAATTCGGTTATAACTAAGGTGACATTAAATGATTTAGTAACAAATGGGTATAGTAAAGCTTTAAAAAATCCATATACAAAAAATTATTTTGGAGATGAAACTGCATTTTGTATTATTAAAGATAATGATGAGTATCTATATTTATATGATGATGGTACTAATTGTGGTGATACTATATTGGAAACTATCAATGACCCAGAAGAATCATATAATGATTATCTATATAGTCAAACTATCAAAGCATCATTTATGTCTCTTGAAGGGTTAGAATACTATATAAAATCATCAAAAGATGCCACTTCAAATATAAATTTAAACTTTGCTTGTGGAAAAGAAAGTATTGGCAATTGTACAGAAATTAAAAGTACTAAAAAAATTAAAGCCAATGTATGGTATCGTATATCTGGTAATATTGAAATATTATATGAAGATCATTCTTTAGAAGAAGGATATCTGACTACATTTGTAACGGATAATGTTAATTATAAAGAAACAAAGAAAATTATAACTAGTAAGATTGATAGGAAAGCTCCTATAGTAGTATTAGATAGTCCTATAACATCTACTAATTCAATTTCTATTAAAGTAGATAGTATTTTAGATAATGATACTGACATTGCTAGTTCAGTATGTAGATATGGTACAAAAGAAGATGAATATACAACTATATCAATGTCTAATACAAAAGGCAAATTATCTAAATGTAGTATTAATTTTATATTAAAAGATAAAATTTATTATTATCAAGTATGCGCGACTGATAAGGTAGGAAATGTTGGATGTGCTAAGGGAAGTAGTTTAATTCAAAGTATTAAAAACCCTAAAGTTACATATACATCTGATGGAATAACAATAGATTATAATAATAAAAGTAAAGGTTTATCATTTTATATAAGAAGTAATATTGAGCTAGAATTGTCTGATGTTACAAAAAATTATTGTGGTAAAGAATCTTTACCTAAGGATTGTATTTCAAACAAAGTAACTAAATTATTACCTAATGTTTGGTATGAAGTTTCTTCTAAAGATATCGATGTTAAATATAATAAAGAAGGAATTATATATATGTTAGTTATGGATGATGATCGTATTGTTTCTACCAGCGCTAATGTGAAAAAATAATATCTAATTAGATATTATTTTTTTATGTAATTATTTGAAATAAAATAAAAAATCATGATAAAAATAATAATTAATTTTTAAAAATACTCATTTGCAAATAATGTCGAAACAAGATAACATTATTTCAAAAGGAGGTGATAATTATACTTAATCAGGTTGTTTTAGTGGGTAGAATAGTAAGAGATCCACAACTACATGAAATAGAAAATGGTTTAAAAGTTACAACTATAACTATTGCAGTTCCTAGGGCTTTTAAAAATGCAAATGGTGAATATGATGCTGATTTTATAACATGTTCTATTTGGAAGGGTGTAGCAGAAAATGTTTGTGAATATTGTCATAAAGGTGATTTGATAGGAGTTAAAGGGCATATACAAACAAGAGAAGAAAAGACTGATGAAGTAGTGAAGTATATAACTGATATCGTAGCTGAAAAAGTTACATTTTTATCAAGTAAAAAAGCAGAGTAATCTGCTTTTATTTTAATGTTATAGTTTTAGATATTTCGATATTATTCATACCTTGTTCTTCTAATTTTATAGCTTTTTTTAATACTTTTCCTGATTTAGTTAATCTGTTACCCATATAGTATAATTGTTCATCATACATACGAAGCATAAATTCAAACCATTTATTTAAATCATCGTTATTAAAATTATCTAAATCAAAATATATATTATCGATGTGCTTGCTATAACCAGCTCTATTTCTATAAATACTATGTGAAAGGTGTAATGGAGAAATTTTAAAATTATGTCCGCATAATGAATTGGTCATCTCAGCAAATTTCATATTAGTTATAAGTCTACAAGTTCTACCATTACCATCTTTAAATGGATGTATCCTAATAAAGATTAAATGTATTAAAGCACATTTTAGAAATATATTATCATTAAATATATCGCTTTTATATAATTCCATAAAATCATTTATGAATTTTTGGATATCTTCTGGTTTAGCACCATACCAAAATATGTGTTCCTTAAGTCCTCTAATCGCGCTTACCCAAACCTCATTGGTTCTATATTCATATGGACATGTACCACGCGTAGCAAAGTTATGTATTTTTTTAATACGCGCATCTGATATATTAAAGTTATCTAAATATACATCACCATTTAATACTTCTTCAGGATAAATAATATTATCTTCAATTAAGTTTGAATCACGAAGTTCTCGATAAAATGTATTAATTAAAAATAAATCAATTTCTTTGCTATCAAAGCTTATTAATTTATTCATATAATTCATATATTCCATTTCAGAATAAAGAGCGTGTTCATTAATATCTTTACATAATTTAATCTTACCTATGTAATCAAAAATATTAAAATAATCAAATTTGATTGCCTGTTTACTTTCTGTCTGCTCCATTTGAATCACTCCAGGGAGTTATTATATATTAAAACATATATAATTGCAAATTGGTAATACTAATACAAAAGTTAACTAAACGCTAATTTTGATTACAACTAGTTAATAGTTGTTATAATTTTTCTAGATAGTGTGGTGATACTATGATGCTTCTTGGCGACAGAATAAAAACGAGAAGAATAGAACTAAATATGACGCAACAAGAACTAGGCGAACTTATAGGTGTTAGCAAAGTAGCAATATGTGGTTATGAGTCTGGCAATCGAACACCTAAATTGGATATTATATCTAAATTAGCAGAAGTATTGAACTTAGAAATTGGTTACTTATTAGGACAAGATGTATCTGTAGTATCTGAAAATGAAAACTTACATATGATGTTACCAAAGGATGATTTAAAGTTATTACAAGAGATTAAGAAAAATAAAAAATTATATTATATGCTTATATCTGATCCAAAAAGAATGGTTCAATTAATTAATAATAAATTATTAAAATAGTCTAAAGACTATTTTTTTGCTATAATATATAGTATAATAGTTTAGGGATAGTGATGATAATGACACTTATATATTTTATATTAATATTAGGAATTACAGTTATGATACATGAATTTGGTCATTATATGTGGGCTAAAAAGATGGGGTTATATGTATATGAATTCTCTATTGGTATGGGTCCTAGATTATTTAAATGGAATAGAACAAATGATGAAACTGAATACTCAATTAGATTGTTACCAATAGGTGGGTATGTATCATTAGCAGGTGAAATAGCAGATGATAATATTCCTAAAGGTATGAGGTTACAAGATAAAAACTTTTTTGAAAAATTTATTATTACAGTAGCAGGTGTAGTAAATAATTTTATACTTGCATTTATATTATTATTTATCATAGGTTTATTTACAGGTTATACTAATACGAAACCTATCATAGAAGAAGTATCAAAAGATAGTAGTGCTTATAATGTAGGTATTCAAAAAAACGATCAGATTGTAAAAATAAATGGTAAAAATACTAATAACATTGATAAACTATTATTAGAATTACAGACTATTGAAAATGATAATATAAAATTAGGTGTTTTAAGAGATAGTAAATACTATGAATATGATATGTCTTTAGATCGTGAAGATGTTGATGGAAAAGTTACATATCATATAGGATTTACATTAAATAGTGATAATACTAAAGGTATTTTAGCAGCATTTAAATATGCAACATATAAATTTGCATCATTAGTAGAACAAATGGTATTTATAATTATATATTTATTTAGTGGTAGATTATCTTTAAATAATTTATCAGGACCGGTTGGTATATATGTACTTGTTGGTACAGTTTCAAAAGAAGGATTATTAAACATTATATATTTACTTGCATATATTTCACTTAATGTAGGTATAATTAATTTATTACCATTTCCTGCATTTGATGGGGGAAGATTATTTATATATATAATAGAAAAATTAATAGGTCGTAAAGTAAGCCAAAAATTAGAAAATGGTATTAATACAGTAGGATTTGCTTTATTAATGATTTTGATGGTTTATGTAACGTTTAATGATATTATAAATTTATTTTAGAGGAGGAAATTATGTTAGAAGTTAATAATGTAACAAAATATTATGGTGATTTCTGTGCTGTTGATAATTTATCATTTAAAGTAGCGCCAGGTGAAATATTTGGACTTTTAGGTGTTAATGGTGCAGGTAAAACAACAACATTTAGAATGATTATGGGTCTATTAGAACCAAATAGTGGAGAAGTAACTTTAGATGGTAAAAAAATAGATTATAGCGTAACTGATAGTATAGGTTTTTTAACAGAGGAAAGGAGCTTACTTACTAAGTTAAAGGTGCGTGAGCAAGTATTATATTATGGTACTTTAAAAGGTATGAAAGAAGATGTAATACTTAAAAGATTAGATGAATTGCTAGAAAGATTTGAAATATCTGAATATAAAGATACTTTAATCAAAGAATTATCTAAAGGTAATCAACAAAAAATACAATTCATTACTGCAATTATTAATGAACCTAAATTGCTTATCTTAGATGAACCATTTTCTGGACTTGATCCATTTAATGTAGAAATGTTTAAAGAAGCAATTGTAGATCTTGCAAAAAAAGGTTCTATTATAATATTCTCATCACATCGTATGGAACACGTAGAACTTTTCTGTAAAAAAATAGTTATCTTATTAAATGGTAAATCAGTTATTGAAGGTAATTTATCTGATATAAAGAAAAAATATAAAAAGAAAAACATCTATGTTAAAGGTGATATTAATGTAGAAGAAATATCTAAAATTAAAGGCGTTAATAGTGTAGATGAATTAGCCGATGAATATTTAATTAAAATAGATGATGAATCTGTTTGTGATGCAGTATTTAATAAAGTAAAAAAATATAAGAATGTTACTAAATTTGTAATGGAAGAAGCATCATTAAATGAAATATTTGTATCAAAGGTAGGTGAAGCATATGAAAAATAAGCTTATATATTTATCTAAAGAAAGTTTAAAAAGAAAGACATCTACTAAATGGTTTAAAGTTGTTAATATAATTTTATGTATTATTATAATAGGTGCATTAAATATTGATAGTATTATATCTTTATTTGGTGGAGAATTTGATGAAAAAACAAGTGTATATATTATAGATAATATGGATGGTAATGTATATGATGTATTTAAAAGTCAAATTGATTCATCAACATCTATTTTAACTACGGATAATACTAATATTTATGAAATAGTTAAATATGATCATACATTAGAAGAAGCAAAAGAAGAAGTAAAAGATAATAAAAATATAATTGTATTAGAGTTTAATTCTGATAAAGAAAATGTCATGAATGTTAAGATGTTATCTAAAGAATATATGGATTTAACACAAATGACAATTTTAAATACAGCTATTAATAATACTAAAGTATCATATTCTATAATTGCTTATGATGTAGATCCAGAGGCTTTAGCAAAAATCTATACAAATGTTAATATTGAACGTGTATTTATAGATGAAGCAAAACAAGATAGTGATGAGAGTAGTGAAATTATTATGACTACTGTATTCCCAGTACTTATCTTACCATTCTTCATGTTATCAATTATCTTAGTTCAAATGATAGGCGCTGAGGTAAATGATGAAAAGACTACTAGAAGTATGGAAATAATTATATCAAATGTATCACCAGAGACACATTTAACTTCAAAAATAATAGCTGGTAATTTATTTGTAATAATTCAAGGTGTATTAATATTTGCATATGCTTTAATAGGATTTTTACTACGTAGATATACAGGAGCTGCAGCTATAACTGGTGGAGCAGGTTCATATATAGCTGGTATTATTGATACATTAAAAGAAACACCTTTTATGTCAATGTTAGGTTATGTAATACCATTAGTATTAATATTACTTGTTATAACTTTTATTGCATATTCATTACTTGCTGGTATACTTGCATCTATGACTACAAATATAGAAGATTTCCAACAATTACAAACACCAATCATGATTTTATCATTAGCAGGATATTACCTAGCAATGTTAGCAGGTGTGTTTAAAGGATCATTATTCATAAGAATACTTTCATACATCCCATTTATATCTGCAATATTATCACCATCATTACTTGTTTTAGGTGAAGTTGGTATAGTTGATGTTATTATAGCAATTATTATCACTTTAGGACTTGTATATTGGATGATTAAATATGGTGTTAGAATTTATAAAGTTGGTATATTAAATTATTCTTCAAAAGATTTATGGAAGAAGATGTTTAAAGCAATTAAGCAAAAGAAAGTGTAGAAATACACTTTTTTTGTTTAGAATTTCAGATTGTGTATAAACTATAAATGGTGGTATAATGAAAAAAATAATTATTATTTTAATTACATTTTTAAGTTTATATACAATATACAAAATTAATTATACAAAAGTTGATACTGTAGGATTATATTTAGATACATTTAGTATGGAAGATTATAATATCTTTTATCTAGATTTATCTAATGAATTTATAACTACTAAAAATATATTAAAATATATTTCCAATGATATAGATATAGTATCAATTAAACCATATATAAATGAAATATATAAAGATAAAATAAATATTGAGTATAATTTTATGAATAATATATCTAATAAGAAAAATATTAAAAATTTTATAAATTATTATAAAGATGTAATACGAAATAGCGGTTATATAGATGATATTGGATATATAGATATTGATGGTATACAAATATTAGAAATTAAAATATATGCCAAAGGTATTGATGTAATTAATTTGATTAGAAATACTAATATTAAATATAAAACAGTATTTAATGGAGAATATGATTATTTGGAGGTATAAAATGAAACCAATAATAGGAATAGTATCAAGACCACAATTAAGAGATAATGGTATTAAAGTAGATGTTATTAATAATATGTCTCGAAGAGCAATTATAAAAAATGGAGGTATACCTATGGGTATATTACCAACACAAGATATTAACTATTATGATATTGAAGGTAAAGACATGCCAAAATTAACAGATGAAGAAAAAGAAGATATTATTAATCAAATAAATAAATGTGATGGTATCTTATTACAAGGTGGTACTAGGTGGTATGAGTATGATGAATTTATAACGAATTATATAATAGAAAATGATATACCTTCTTTATTTATATGTATGAGTATGCAACTTTTAAACTCTATGAATTATAAGAATAATGGTATTAATTATACCTTAGAAAAAATAGGTGGACATAGAAGTGATGAAGATTATGTACATGATATTAATATTAAAGAAGATAGTTTCTTATATAAAATATTAGGTAAAAATAAAATTAAAGTAAATAGTTTACATAGTTATGCTGTTGTTGATAGTGATTTAAATGTTATTGCAACATCTTCTGAAGGAATAATTGAAGGTGTAGATATGATGAATAAACGTTTTATTGTAGGATTACAATGGCATCCTGAAAAGATGATTGATTTTGATGAAGATGCTAATAAGGTATTTAAATATTTTATAAATAAATGCAAGAAGTGAATTAATTAGTATTAATTTGCTTTTTTTTTAATATAGAAAATGGTATAATTAAATAGGTGATGATATGAATTTAAATGATGTTAATATAAATTACATATTATATGGAAATAATAAAAAAGATACTATTGTATTATTACATGGTTGGGGTCAAAATATTGAAATGATGCAACCTATAGGTGATAATTTTAAAGATAAGTTTCAAATATTAATAATTGATTTACCAGGATTTGGTCGTAGTAGTGAACCAAAATATCCATGGAGTTTAGATGAATATGTAGAGGTAATAAAAAAACTATTGGATAAACTTAAAATTAAAAATCCTATTATGATGGGACATAGTTTTGGCGGTAAATTAGCACTTCTATATGCTTCTAAATATGATGTAAAAAAATTAGTTTTATTTGCATCACCAATAAATCATAATCATCAATTAAGTTTAAAAAGCAAAATATTAAAAGGTTTAAAGAAAATACCTTTGATGGATTCTTTTGGTGAATATATGAAAAAATATTTAGGATCTACAGATTATAAAAATTCTACTCCTATAATGAGAGATATATTAGTTAAACATGTTAATACTGATATATATGATGAATTAGAAAAAATTAAGGCATCGGCATTAATTATATGGGGTGAAAATGATACAACAGTTTTACCTAGTGTTGCTTATGAAATAGATTCTAAAATTAGTGATTCTGGTGTTGTAATGTTACCAGGTACACATTATGCATATTTAGAAAATTTACCTAGAGTTTTAAGTATATTAGAAAGTTTTTTAGAGGTGTAGTATGAAAAGTTATATAGTTTCTTTGATACCATTATTTATATTTTTATTCTTAAAAATTAGAAAAGCATATCATATGTTACAACAAAATTGGTATAATGATGGATCTAGATATGTTAAATGGATTGCAAGAAATAAAAGAAAAGTATTTTTTTACTATGATTTAATTATTATACCATTATGTATATTAAGTTTTATAATTGATATGAAATATATGGTATATGTATACTGTATAGTATATATGATAATAGATTTACTATATCATACTAATTTAAAAAAAGAACAAGTTAAAAAACCATTAGTATTTACAGCAAGAATAAAAAGACTTAGTATTACAACTATAATTATATATTTAATACCTATGTATTTTATATTAAGAAGATTTGATGTATTCTACATGAGATATTATTATTTGATTATTGCTATCATGGTATATTTATCATACCTAATAGTATTGTTAGCAAACACTATTAATAAACCAGTTGAACGTTTAGTATATTTGCATTTTAGAAAACAAGCTATAAATAAAATTACTGGTATGACTAGTATGGAAGCTATTGGTATTACTGGTAGCTATGGTAAAACAAGTAGTAAAAATATTATTACTGAAATATTAGGTGTTAAATATAATGCATTTCCATCACCTAAGAATTTTAATACACCATATGGTCTTATTAATACTATAAATAATTATATTGATAAGTTTAGTGATTATTTTGTTGCAGAGATGGGCGCGACTAAAGTAGGCGAGATAAAATTATGTGCTGATATTGTTAAACCTAAATATGGTGTTATTACTAAAATAGGTGAAGCACATTTAGAAAGCTTTGGTAGTAAAAAGAATATTGAAGATACTAAATTTGAACTTATTGAATCACTACCTAGTAATGGCCTTGGTATTTTAAATGGTGATGATGAGATTCAAATGAATCATAAGATTAAAAATAATGTTAAGATTATGACTATTGGTATTGATAATAAAGATGTTGATGCAAGAGCAGTTAATATTGAATTAACATATAAAGGTACTTCTTTTGATGTGGTATTTAAAGGTGATAAGAAAAAATATCATTTTGAATCAGTATTGTTAGGTAAAAATAATGTATATAACTTACTTACTGGTATATTACTTGGTAAGTATTTAGGTATTAGTATTGAACAATTAAAATTAGGTGTTAGAAACGTAAGACCAGTTGAACATAGATTAGAACTTAAACGTCATGGAAATATTTCTATCATTGATGATGCTTATAATAGCAATCCAGAAGGATCTAAAATGGCTACTGAAGTTTTAGGTATGATGCCTGGTAAAACTATAATAGTAACACCTGGTATGATAGAACTTGGTGAATTACAGTATAAAGCTAATTTTAATTTTGGTACTTATATCGCGATGAATAAGATTGATGAAGTTATATTAGTAGGTGAAAAACAAACTAAACCTATATATGATGGTTTAAAATCAAAAAAATATAATGATAAACATATTCATATATTAAATGATGTAAAACAAGCATTCCCATTGATATATGAATTACAAGGTAAAGAAACATTTGTACTTTTAGAAAATGATTTACCTGATGTTTTTAATGAGTAGGAGGATTTTTATGAAGATTAAATTAGGAGTAGTATTTGGTGGAGAAACTGTTGAACATGAAGTAAGTATTATATCAGCAGTTCAAGCTATGGAAAATATTAACGATGATAAATATGAGGTAATACCAATATATATAGATAAGAATAGAATTTGGTATACTGGTAATATGTTAAAAGATATATCTATTTATAAAGATATGGATTTACTTAGAAGATATGCAAGTGAAGTAGTTTTATATAAAAAGAATGGTGAATTTGTATTACAATCAGTAAAGGGTTTATTTAAAAAAGTAGTTACTACTTTAGATGTAGTACTTCCAATTGTACATGGTCAAAATGTAGAAGATGGATCACTTGCTGGATATTTTGATACATTAGGTATTCCGTATGCAGGTCCAAGTGTATTAGGCGCTGCTTTGGGACAAGATAAAGTAACTATGAAAGAAGTTATGAAATCTAATGGATTACCAATTGTTCCATATACTTGGTTTTATGATGTAGAGTATAATAGAGAACCAGAAGCTATATTAAAAAGTATAAAAAAACTTGGTTATCCAGTTATCGTTAAACCTGCTAGATTAGGTAGTAGTGTAGGTATTAAGGTAGTTAAAAAAGAAAAAGATATCGAAGACGCTATTAAAGATGCTATTTCATACGATAATAAAATTGTTGTAGAAAAAGTTATTGATAATTTAATTGAAGTTAACTGTAGTGTTTTAGGTAATTATGAATATACAGAAGCTAGTGTATTAGAAGAAGTAACTAGTTCTAATGACTTATTAACTTATCAAGATAAATATTTAGGAGGATCTAAAGGTAAATTAAAGACTCCTTCTAAAGGTATGGCATCTGCTAAAAGAAAAATACCTGCATCATTAGATGCTAAGTTAACTAAAAAAATTCAAGAATTATCTAAAGATGCATTTAGAGCATTAAATTTAAGTGGTGTTTGTAGAATAGATTTCTTAGTTGATGGTAAGAATAAAGATGTTTATGTAAATGAACCAAACACAATACCTGGTAGCCTATCTTTCTACTTATGGCAAGAAACTAATAAGAATTATGAAACCTTATTAGATGAATTAGTTTCATTAGCAATTAGAGATTATAAATCAAAAGTTAAGAAAACTCATAGTTTTACATCTAATATTTTAAGTAATTATAATGGTGTAAAGGGTTCTAAAGGCAAATTAAAATAAGACTATATTTTAGTCTTATTTTATTGTATAATTAATATAGGTGATGGTATGAAAAAGGGATTTACTTTAGTAGAATTGTTAGCAGTTATTGTAATACTTGCGTTAGTAGCATCTATAACATATCCTTTAGTTACACATATTATGATAAATGCAAAAGAAAGTGCCGCTGAAACACAAGAGAAACTTCTTATTAGAGCTGCGCACAATTGGGGAGCAGAGCATACTAGCTTACTTTCTGATACTGTAGGGGATGTATATGCGTTATCTATAGAAACATTACAAGAAGAAGGTTATATAAGTGAAGGTGATGTAGTTGATATTAATAGAAATAAATTGTTAAATAACGCATGTGTTAAAATAACTACTGAACAAAATAAGTATTTATATGAACTTGATAGAGAGTGTAGTGAATAGTGCAAAATAAAAACTACTTACGTAGTTACTATTTTGCATTTTTTTTGTTATTTTTTCTGTTGGCATAAGTTTTGTTAACTAATTTAACTTTTTTACCAATCTTTGTTATAAATTTCTTTTTTACGCCTTCAGGTAAGTTAGCTTTAATAACTTTCATACAAGCACCTCCATACACATTTAAAATTATATCATAAATAATTAATTTTACCTACACTTTTTTATAAAAAACTCTTCCAAATATCTAAAAATATGTTATAATATTATTGTTTGTTTTGGATTGTTAGCTCAGTTGGTAGAGCAACTGACTCTTAATCAGTGGGTCTAGGGTTCGAGTCCCTAACAGTCCACCATTTTGTATATTGCTGATTTTTTTAATTAAATATTAAAAAACTATTGTCAAAAGAGTTAAAATAATATATAATTAAGAAGTCAGTTAAATTGGACCTGTAGCTCAGTTGGTTAGAGCACAAGCTTGATAAGCGTGGGGTCATAGGTTCAAGACCTATCAGGTCCACCAGATGCCTTAATAGATCAGT
>Ga0129307_1002413_pt1 | contig 14773 bp, 20 predicted proteins | sample P1105metagenome_FD_94437 | JGI IMG/M metagenome (GOLD analysis project Ga0129307, IMG submission 94437) | Capybara group fecal microbial communities from Wisconsin, USA - P1105 metagenome | ecosystem: Host-associated > Mammals > Digestive system > Large intestine > Fecal | place: USA: Wisconsin... | reverse complement strand
TTCACTGATAAAGCTCTTGAACATATCTTCCTGTTCAGGATGAACATAGTAGTAAGATAAGATTACCTTGCCGGACGGCTTATCATCACCCACGATTACATCTGCCAACTGTTTTTCCTTAATTATTAAGTAACTCTATGACCTCATCGACGCTTTCAGCTCCAATAGGCTGCGCAGGAGGAGTGGAAGGATCGGGACTCTGCTCGTCGATACCGAGAAGTATCTTTTGTATCGCCTGTGCGTCGCCTACTGTTAATCCGTCACCGTCCATATCGGCATTGAATTTTCCAAATTCAGTAAGATGATTCTCAGCTGAACCATTTTCGCCGTACTTGTCAGGATTTGTAATAGCCTGCATTATAAGAACTGAATCAGCCATGTCCAGCTGACCGTCACAATTGGCATCACCGGCTAAATAATCTGCAAAATCAATGGTTTTTCCTTCTGTGTTTCCGCCAAGTCCTGTTGCTTTTACTCCATGTGGTCTTATTCCGGTTTCTTCGGCAATACTTTTGGCTAATTCATAGTGCTCCATGATCGAAATATCGTTATCAGGAACGATGTAAAACGTATCGCCGGCGGATTCTTTGCCTAAAAAGTTTATCTCACGATCAGAATATTTTACAAGCTTTGCGTTAATATTATTTTGTTCCAGATATTCATTAAGCTTATCCTCTAACGGGAAGTCATATTCCATTGCTTCGTATCCAGTTAAGTACTCAATTCCGCCATAGTCATATTCATACTGATCATAACTGTACTCAAAGCTCTTGGCATATTCCGAAAGTACATTATAAAGCTTTTTGGCAGTATAACTGTCTATTGCATCATATTGATCTTCGTTGTTCTTCAATGTTATGGTGCAATTGTAATAATCAGTTGTTGTATTTTTCCAGTAACTAAGGATAAGATGCGAATCAACACCTTTAATTATCTGTTCAAGGACAATTTCATCTACTTCCTTTGATACTGAAAAAGTAATTCTGTCAGGAACCGTTTTAACAAAATAAAATGTTGCTCCATGTTCTCCATTCGATTTCATATACACAGCTTCACATTTCCCACTGAAATTTTCATTCCATCCAAAGTCTTCGATTTTAATACAATCCTCGAATTTCAGAGAATAATTATCAAGTGATGCCGATGCTGTTGAATATTTGGAAATCGCTTCACCATAGGTATTTACCGTGTCTGCACTGGCTGAACTCAACGCTGAAAAGCTCGCAGTCATTACTGCGGTTATAATTGAAATCATAATTTTTTTACTTTTCATAATAAAAACACCTCCAGATATGAACTATCAAAAATCGTTTTTACTCTGTACGATTTGTCTCACTGTTTTTATTTTGTTAAACATTGACATCCCTCCTCGGAAAATCCGTAATTATACAAACGGCGACGGAATAACAGTTAGTGATGCTCAGATAATACAGAAAATACTACTCGGTATAGCGTAAGATTTGAATATTAGAAATTCAATAATTAGTTTTATTGCAGCCTGTAGAAATACAGGCTGCTTTTACTATAGTCTTTAAAAGGTATCCCTAAACAAACATAAGTAAAGTGTCCGTTTAAAGCCTTTTCTTCCATTAATAAACGTCCTTTATATTATAACCACTATAACCGGACACTTTTTTATTTTACATACAAATCCTTTTTTGTTCTTTTCACACGTGGCATAGGACGATCATCCATTTGAGCTGAGGATATAACAACGGGCTCAGGAATAAGTTGATCTATGTTGCTGCCAAGCTCAAGAGCCTTCATAAGCTTAATAAGGTTCAAAAAACCTATATCGTTCCCGTTTTCAAATCTGACTATTGTACCTATTGATACCTTTGACTTCTCGGATAACTCTGCCATAGTCATGGGATAATTAATCCTATACTGCTTAAAACGATATGAGAGCTCTTCAGAGATCAGTCGTTCTTGCATTTCAGTCCCTATCTTCATAAAAACTCCTCTTTTCAATGCTAAACTACATACATTATACAATACAGCATAGTAAAAATCAATGTTTATAATATAACATGTTAATGTTAGTAAGGTTTAACATTAAAAAATCCAAATTTCCTGTAAAAGCTTGACAGCAGCGCATTAAAGTGCTAAAATATTGATATAGGAAGATTCTTTCTTCAAATCAGATCATCTTATTTTATTCCCGAAAGGAGCGTCTATTATGGAGAAAACCAAGGATAATATCGTTATAGGTCAATACGGACGATTGAAAGAACAGTATCTCAAGTACAGCAATCCCAAGGAATATCGCAGAATGGTAAAGGAAAAAGAGCTAAAGCCTTACTTGCTCAAAATCGATAAAATCGCAGCAGAAATGGAAGAAGAACTTGCCAATAGCCTTGCGAAAGGCAATGGATTGACCGAAGAAATGAGGAATAAAGATCCGGACAGATGGATCGGTCTCATGAACAATTTCCGTATGTGTGCAAGGGAAATGGTCATAAAGGACATTATTGAAGAATAAAACTACGTTATATCACGACTTTTACTGATTAGAAAGGCGGATTATATATGAGCGCAGAAAATTACGGCTATATCCAGCGATATGTGTCTATTACTGGAAAAGGAATTACATCCCCATTCTTGGGAATGGGCATAGATGCTGTAAGAAAGTTGTATGACATTGCTCAAAGCGGAAAAATCACTACTTCCGAAAGCATAAAGCTCGATTATGAATATAATTGCGCTATTGTTTTCAAAGGAAGTGAGATATTAAAATTCCTTCAAGAGTATTACCCTGAATATTTAGGGGAAAACTCTCCTGATATTATTCTTGATGAATTTTATAGCGTAACCGCAATAGATTTCTCTTAATTAGGTTTTTTAAAAGGACTGTTTCTTACAGTCCTTTTTCTTTCAATATTAGTATAAGTGCTCAAGTCAAGTTATTTGTATTATTTCTGAATTTGAAACATATTTTTATTTTTCGCTTGCATTCTCAGCCAAAATACCATATAATAATAGTAACATTTCTTGATACGCCTTTATAGTATGCGTATCATATTAGAAATCATAGATAATACAGGAGTGAAATCATGACCAAAGAAGAAATACTTGATCTTATATCACAAGGCGAAGGCGTTACAATTGAATTCAAGGAATGCAAAAACGAGGTTACTTCTGAGGTATATCCTACGGTTTGCTCTTTCTCCAATCGTTTTGGCGGTCATATTCTTATGGGCGTATCCGATAACGGGGAGATAATAGGAGTTAATCCTAATTGTGTCAACGGTATGCGTAAGAACTTCTACAATATAATTAATAATCCTCAGAAAATCTCACCTACGCTGTATCTTTCAGCTGAAGAAATAGTAATAGATGATAAGATCATTCTTTATGTCTATGTACCGAGGAGCTCACAGGTTCACACTTGCAATAAGATCACCTATGACCGTATCGGAGATGCAGATATTAATATCAGCAGCAACACAACACTGATGTCTGAGCTCTATACACGTAAGCAGACTGATTTCACCGAGAAGAAGATACTTCCATATCTGACTGCTGATGATCTTGATATGTCTCTGATGAAGCGTGTGCGTAATCTTGTAAAGACAAAAGACGCCAATCATCCTTGGATAGAAATGGATGATATGGGCATTATCCGCAGCGCAGGTCTTTATGAGCGTGATTTCACTACAGGACAGGAGGGCTTTAATCTTGCTGCTGTGCTTCTTTTCGGAAAAGATGAAACTATACAGCGTGTTTGCCTGCCTATAAAACAGATGCTATTTACCGCGAAGTAAACATGGATAGGTATGATGATCGCGATGATGTTCGCACTAATCTTATAGACAGCTATGACAGACTTACTGAGTTCATATGCCGTCACATTGATGATAAGTTCTTTTTTGAAGGAACGCAACGTATAAGTGTTCGCAGTATAATTGCCCGTGAGATTGTCAGCAATATTCTAATGCACCGCGAATATTCAAGTCCTTATCCTGCAAAGGTGATAGTAGAAAAGAATAGAATACTTACCGAAAATGCAAATAAGACATATCATTACGGACGTATTCTTGCGACTACTACACCATATCCTAAGAACCCAATAATCGCTAAATTCTTCAATATTATCGGCAGAGCAGATGAGCTTGGTTCGGGTGTCCGTAATCTCTATAAGTATACTAAGATGTATTCTGATAGTGAACCTGTGCTTTTTGAAGATGACGTATTTAAGGTGGAAGTGCCATTATCAAATATCGTCGCCGCCGATAAACCGCCGATAACCGCCGATAAACCGCCGATAACCGCCGATAAAATTTCAGCAAAGTATGATCTTGGATTATATTAAAGAAAACAGCTCTATCAGCAACTCAGAAGCTTGTGATATTCTCGATTTAAAGCCTACAAGGATTAAGGAAATATTAAGAGAAATGGTTGAAAATGGTTTGATATCAGCTGTAGGGGAGAATAAAACACGCAGATATGTACTGAAATAAAGTCGAATTTCGCAATTTTTGAAAAAATAAATTGACATAGTATTAATTGGTGCTAATTTGTCCGCTACTGCTGATTTTTTTATTTGTATACAAGGGTATGTCAGGTGTTTTTGTACGCTATTTGTCCGCTATGGATACAAAACCATAGCAAAAAACAGCTAAAACAGAATTTTGTAAATTGCTCTTATTTGGCGTAAATTCGAGGATTTTTGAAAGTTGCCAAAAGTTGCGAAATGCATCAGGAAACTTTCGAATCCCCTATGCTCCACCATTTTAAAGGCTCGGGAATGGCTATATATAGTCATTCCCGAGTTTCGCTTTTTTTAGAAAAAGGCGGTTGTTCTTTATTTGTTCTTTATTAAATGATATATCTATTACGAGCCAAGCAGATCAAGCGCCTCTTGGCTCTGTTTTTTTATTTGTAAAGTCAAGAGCTGCACTGACTGCATCAGCTACTTTTGCCCTTGCTTCATCAAGCATATGACAGTAAATATTGCTTGTTGTAGAAACCTCGGAGTGTCCTAAAGCTCCCGATACAGTCACGATATCAACGCCCTGGTTGACGAGGAGCGAAGCGAAAGTGTGTCTGAAGCAATGGATATCGTCATATAAAGCGGTATGCATACAATATCATCTTTGAAACTGAGATTTCGTGGGTGGATGACATAGCACTCGCCTATCCGAGCTTTGTACTTCTCTTTGAAGCGTTTAAGCGACTCAATCGAATACTTCTTCCCCGATTTGACCTCTATCGGGAACATTTTGTATTTCAGCTTGCTGTTGTTGGATATCAGGAAGTCGATCTCGATGTCGTTGCGGTGCTTCTCGATGTTGTACTGCGTATAGAAATACAGCTTGTGACCGTTCGCTGTCAGCATCTGAGCGATAGCGTTTTCATAAAGCATACCCTCATTCATATTAAGCTTGTCGCCAAGTATCTGCTTGTAAACTTCATCTTCCAGCAGTTCGTTCTCGTCAAAGGCATGGCTGACCAGCAGTCCCGTGTCACCGAGATAACACTTTACATACGATCTGTTCTCGTTGATTGAAAGCCCGACATTCGGGTCATTGCACAGGAAACATTCGTTGGAGATCATCGAATCCGACAGCCAGAAGAAGGTCTCCTCATAGTGCTCTGCCTTGCTCCCTGCTGAAATATCATTGAAAACGACACGTTTTTCATGCTGAGAGAGCAGACCGGGTATCTGATCGAATATGGTGAGGACTTTGCTCCTGTACTTGCCGCTTATTTTCAAGATCTCGCTACGGTAAAGTGCAAGGATATCACGCTTTTCGATATCGGCTTTGTCGAAGTCCTTCCTGCTTTCAAGGAAAGCGATAACGCTCTGCGGCATACCGCCCATAAGCATATACTGCTTGTACTGAAAACAGGGCACAGTCACACTACACTCAATAGATGGCTGTATTTCGCTGTGGATTTGATGCGACAAAAGTCTTCCGTTGTAAGCGGTTATAATTGCATTGTACATAAGCAGGAATGTATACGGAACTCCTTGTTATTTATTCAGTTTCAAATATTCCTCATCAGAGACAGGTTCACACCATTCCGTGCTGCTGTCCTCACCGTCGATCTCTATTGCAAGATGTGAGAACCATGAATCAGGTGCAGCGCCGTGCCAGTGCTTGATATTTGCTGGAATATTGACGATATCGCCTGGGTGAAGCTCTCTTGCTTCCTTGTCCCATTCCTGATAATAGCCGCGGCCGCCGACACAGATGAGCATCTGACCTCCGCCGCTTTTTGCGCGGTGTATATGCCAGTTGTTACGGCAGGCAGGCTCGAAAGTCACGTTGTATACTGCAAGCTGTTCTGTCGAAACAGGTGCAAGATAGCTCTGTCCGACAAAGTAATCACCGTAGGGATTAGGCTCGCCAATAGGGAAGAATATTTCGTTTTGATATCTGTCCTTTTCGGTCAGCTCAGTTGATTTCTCGTTCCATACCTCTTTTGCAAGGTTGAATACGGCCCAAGCGTGCGGCCAGCCTGCATAAAAGGCTGTATGCGTGATGACTGCGGCTATCTCTTTCTGAGATACACCGTGATTCTTTGCATTCATCAGGTGAAATTTAAGCGCGTCACTCGTCACGCCCTGTGACATCAGAGCTACCACAGTGATGATACTTCGTGTTTTCAGATCAATGTCGGTGTTGTTCCAGTTCTCACCGAAAAGAACATCATCATTAAAATGTGCAAATTCCGGAGCAAACTCACCGAGGGAATTTCTTCCTGCGGTCTGTGTTATCTTTTCAGTCATAGTTTGACCTCCTCACAGCCATTCGGCTATTTTATCCTTTGAACCGCCTGCCTTTGAGCCTACGATTGCAAGTCCCTTGCTGTCAACATTTGCGCCTTTGCATATCTTCTTTACGTCGGACACCATATTTCCAAGACCTGAGCCTTCATGTGTGCTGATGACCCTGACTGTCTTTCCACTGAAATCAAGCTCTTTCAGAGCTGTTTCAACTTCGGGAGCGTAAGTCCCCCAGTAGATAGGACTCATGATAAAGATGGTATCATAAGCGGAAATATCAATCGGTTTATCCTTGACAGGAGCATTACCGATACGCTGTTTTGCTTCTTTGATACAGGTATTGTAGTCAGCCGCATACGGAACAGCAGGCTCTACCTTGAACATATCCGCATCAGTCAGCTCCTGCAAAAACTCTGCTGCGATCTCTGTGTTTCCTTTGTCGATATATCCGACGGCGTAATTCTCATCAGCTCTGCTGAAATAAATTATCAATGATCTCATACGAATGTCTCCTTATTTGAGGTACTCATTGTAGAACTCTGCAAGTTTATCAAACGGGATAGCGTTATTCTCACCACCGTCATACAGATCGGTATGGGAAGCCCCCTCAATTACAAGGAACTGCTTGTTTGCAGTATAAGGATTATCCTTTATCATCGCCTCATAAGCGTCCTTACCAAAATAGAATGAGTGTGCCTTATCACCGTGCATTATCATTACTGCCGAGCGTATCTCGTTGCTGTATTGCAGGATATGCATATTGATAAATGACAGCAAAGAAGTTTTATTCCAACCGCCGTTGGAGTTAAGTGAACGCAGGTGATATCCTCTTTGGGTCTTGTAGTAAGCATGATAGTCCTTGACGAAATAAGGTGCGTCCTCAGGCAGAGGATCGATAACTCCGCCGCCGAGCTCATATTCGCCCGATTTATAGTCCTTGATACGCTGTGCATTGAGTGCCTGTTTCATTGCATAACGGGCATCGGCATTGTCAGCTTCATCAAAATACCCCTTTGCGCTCACTCTTGTCATATCGTACATCGTGGAAGCGACCGTTGCCTTGATACGGGTGTCCATTGCTGCTGCATTGATCGCCATGCCGCCCCAGCCACAGATACCGAGAATGCCGATACGTTCGGGATCAACATCATCCTGTACGGAAAGAAAGTCAACTGCTGCCGAGAAGTCTTCCGTATTGATGTCGGGAGAAGCCACATAACGAGGCATACCACCGCTTTCGCCTGTGAATGAGGGGTCGAAAGCTATTGTCAGGAAACCATACTCCGCAAGCGTCTGAGCGTACAGACCGCTGCACTGTTCCTTGACAGCACCGAACGGACCGCTGACAGCAATCGCAGAGAGTTTACCGCTTGCATTTTTCGGGATATACATATCAGCTGCAAGTGTGATACCATAGCGATTGTGGAAGGTCACTTTTTTATGGTCAACCTTATCGGATTTCGGGAAGGTCTTATCCCATTCTGTTGTTAGTGTAAGTATTTCGTCTTTCATGTTCAGTACCTCCTCAGATATTCTTGCCCATATCATAGGCATCCTGCAGTTTCACATTATCGTTGATCTCTCCCGGTTCGGTAACACCACCGCAGAACAGAGTACCGACCAGATTTGCCTTTTCAAAGCAATCCACCCAGCCCTCAATGCCTGAGAAGGCCTTTTCGGGAACGTGTTTTTCGTCTTCAGCTGCAGTTGCAAGTGCATAGATCTCACTGAACTGATAGTCTGACGAATACAGCGGATTTGCCCTGTCAAGTAAGGTTTTGAGTATACCGCTCATTTCATAGTAGTAGATCGGCGTTGCAAACACAAGCACTTCAGCATGGAGCATCTTCTCACGGATCGCATCGGCATCATCATGCATAACACACCGCTGCGTTTTCTGACAGGCAAGACAGCCGATACAGAATTTTATCTCCTTGTCTCGCAGAGAAATGATCTCAACTTTGTTTCCTGCCGATTTTGCACCTTCTGCAAATGAAACGGCAAGCTGTTCGGAATTGGAATTCTTACGCAAACTTGATGATATAACGAGTACATTCTTCATAGTGTTCCTCCTTATTGTTTCAGAGCGAGCGTGACAGTTACATCACCTTCGCCAAGTATTGATTTTAATTCGTCCTGTGTGATATTGTCGATGTGTCCGAGTTTTGTGTAGCTCCATGAGTTGGAGTTGTAGAAGATCGTCATCTGACTGCCCTGATAGAGCATGATGTCGCACGGCTCTGTTTCGGTGCTTGCATCGGTCCTTGCGAGCGGCCACGGCAGCTTACCGACCTTTTCAAATCCACCGTATTCATTCAACGTAACGGTTACAGGCTCTGCTTTCAGCTTTTCGGCAAGCTCATTTGCAGCTGCGCTGTCGGCAAAATAAGCGGTAAGCTCATGCCCGTTTACAGAGATAAGCAGTTTTACTTCGGATTTTTCATTGTTCAGAGGAAGCATATCTACCCATTCCTTTACATCGTCCTTTGCCGCACTTGCAGGGAAACGTCTGCCTGCAAGCTGATTGCCGATTGGAACAAGGTCTGCGATATTTTTCTCGCTTGTAGCAATACCGCTGCTGCCCGATGTGCAGAACGGGATTACCGTTTTATCTGAGAAATCATAGCTTTCAAGGAAAGTGTCAATTATACGAGGTTCCTGTCCCCACCATATCGGATACCCAAGGAAAATGGTATCGTAGCTGTCAATAGAAGAAATAGGGTTAGCGATCTCAGGACGGACAGTTTTATCGTTCTGCTCTTTATTGGCACGGCAGTTATCATCCTGATACTTGATATCAGCATCTGTATAAGGTACAGCAGCTTCGATAACATAGCTGTCTGCATCGATCAGATCTGTCAGATATTCAGCGATCTTCTCTGTATTACCCGTACGTGAGAAGTATATAACGAGCGTGTCACTTGAAGTATCCGTATGTTCAATAATCTCACGTTTCATAAGGCAAAGGTCAAACACGTCCCAGCGATTGTCTCCGGTCAAGTCATAGGGCTTTCCGGTCAGGTCTTCCTCAGTAGGTCTGTTCAAGAGAAAATCCTGCAAATAGATAACATCCTGTATTGTATATTTATAATCAGAAGCAGAAGATGCTTTCATATTAGCAGACAGAGTTGTCAAAGTTGGAAAACTGCTCCCTGTTTGTATACGGCTTGAATCAGTGTATCTTCCACAGCCTACTGTAGTAAGTATTAATGTTACAGAAGTCAGAATTGCACTTATTGATATTTTCATTTCAAGCCCTCCTTCTTCATCATAAATACAAGGTAGTCAAGACAGCTTATGCAGTGCTCCTTTGCGTGGACCTCGTCAAGGAGCTCTCGCCGATGAGCAGCAAGCATTTTCTCGCATTGTTTTTCATCGCACATACAGGAGGCAAATTCCTCGATGAACTCTTTATCACAGCCTGCGTCGATAAGGTTTTGTCTTATATTATCATTCATATAGACACCTCCATATCTCTTGTTGTTTTCATTATAACACGGCTCTCTCGAAATAGCAAATACCTATAACGAATACACAGCTATGCTTGACAGTTATAGTCAGTTGTGCTATGATATTGAAAAGGGAGGCTGAATGTATGGATATTCGTGTACTGAGATATTTCCTTGCAGTTGCAAGAGAACAGAGCTTTTCCACAGCGGCGGAAAGGTTGTTTTTATCGCAGCCAACGCTTTCGCGTCAATTAAAGGAGCTTGAGGACGAGCTTGGAAAGACTCTGCTTGTCCGCTCAAACAAAGGCGTCACGCTGACAGAAGAGGGAATGATACTCCGCAAACGTGCTGAGGAGATCGTTGACCTTATGGACAAGACAGAGCAGGAAGTCAGACAGAGTAATGACAGCGTTTCAGGTACTGTCTATATCGGCGCAGGCGAAACCTACGCTATCAAGCTGATTGCTGACACTGCACATCACCTGAAAGAGGATTACCCCGATATACATTATAGCTTTTTTAGCGGCAACGGCACCGATGTTATGGAAAAGCTTGAAAAAGGACTAATGGATTTCGGCCTGATTTTCGGAAATATCGACAGAACAAAGTATGAAGCAATCGAAATTCCGCTGCTTGATACATGGGGCGTACTGATGCGATGTGATGAACCGCTGGCACAGAAAGCTTCCGTTACGATAGCTGATGTATCAGGACTTGACCTTATAATCCCGCGTCAGCCTAACCACAGCACTATGCTGTCAGAAATGATAGCAGAGCAGGCACCTGATGCAAATATAGTCGCAGAGTACAATCTTATCTACAATGCATCAGTCATGGTCAATGAAGGCATAGGCAGCGCAATTACTCTTGACCGGCTTATCAACGTCAGTGGTGATAGTCGGCTTTGCTTCCGTCCGTTTGAACCACGCATGGAAGCTGTATGCTATTTTATCTGGAAACGTTATCCTGTTTTTACAAAAGCTGCCAGTACGTTCTTAGAACAATTTAAAAAGGATATCTCAAACATAAAAATGAACTGACAGAATTAATATATCAGTATTAGGAAACTGATTGCTCACATTGATGAAAAAAGCTCTCACAGCCGAAACTGTGAGGACTCTGTTGTTTTTATTCCTGTCTTAAAGACTATTCGGAAGAATGTCAATCCTTAACTCTTTTCAGTATATCAACTATTTTCAAATACAGATATCCGACTATCAGCAGTACTACAAAAAGGGAAATTATCCACCACGCACAGCCCATGAACGGCAGCTCGTCGGTGAAGCCGAATGCTCCAGCAGGACTTCCCCAGTTGAGGAAGCAAAACAAACTCTATCGGGATATCGTAGGGGGCTGATATCGTACCAATAAACTCCTCAAGCCTTGCCTTGTGTTCAGCAGTAAGAGGAGTACCGTCAAATGTTCTTACGCTTCTGCGTGACTTTATGATTTCAGGCATATCCATTTCTATCATTCCTTTCAGAGTTTTAAAAGTGCCTCTACCTGTGCTTTCTTTTCGTAAAGAACGCAGCCTCCGTCGTGATCGTCAAGCAGGATATCGCCACTTCTGAGAGCTGTAAACAGCGGAGAACGCAAAGCCTCACGAAGTGATGTATCCTTCACATTGATATCAGAATATGGCGAGAACGGACAGGGCTCAGCTCCGCCGTGAGAATTGATGTGGAAGAAGCCTCGGCCGGCTGCAACACAGCCTCCTGAACTTTTTTCATCTCCCGGGAATGAGATATACACCATTTCGGGACGTTCCTCACGCATACGCTGGATCTCGTTCATCAGGTACTCTCTCTGTATGTCGCCGGGAGCAAGCTTGCGGCTTTCATCGGTTACAGGAACATACTCCACAAATATGACCGCTTTGCAGCCTTTTTCAGAAAGACTGTTTATAAATGCATCGGAAGTCACTTCTTTATAGTTATGCGTTGTAACAGTAACAGATGCCCCGAAAACAAGTCCGCGTTTTCTGAATTCGTCCATATTGGAAATGAGTTTATGGTAGATACCTTCACCGCGTCGTGAATCAGTCTGCTCACGGTTACCCTCAATGCTCATGACAGGGATAAGGTTGCGACATTTGTCGAAAAGCTCGAAATATCGTTCGTCTATGAAAGTGCCGTTAGTAAAGATCGGAAAGAGTATATTCTGCTTCTGACCTGCGGCTTCAATAATATCCCGACGTAGCATAGGCTCACCGCCTGCGAGAAGGATAAAGCTTATACCCATTTCGTCCGCCTCATCGAATATCCTCAGCCATTCCGCGTCTGTGAGCTGTTTCACAGGCTCGGAATCAACAGTGGCATGATTGCAACGCGAATAACAGCCTGCACAATGAAGATTACACTTACTTGTTATACTTGCAATGAGGAAAGGTGGGATATGCTCGCCGTTATCCTCGGCTTTCCTGCGACGTATTGAGGCGATTCGGCTCGCTGCTGCAAATTTCAGCATAAAGGCACTTTCCCTTGGATTTTTCAGCGTTGCCCTGACAGCTTCGGCGACTATCCGCTCAACGCCCTTTGTCAGATATTCTTGAAGTTCAAATTTTTCGTTCATAGCCTCACCCAAGCAATTCTTCAACAGCCTTTCGCACTTCTGCCATATCAGTTGTAGGCTCAAAGCGTGCGATGACCTTACCTGTTCTGTCAACGAGGAATTTTGTAAAGTTCCACTTGATATATGCCTTATCTCCGAACTTCTTATTATTCATATCCGCAAACTTGTTTAGCATCGCATTCTTTATACCCTTGCCGAAGCCCGCAAATGGCTTTTCTGTGGCAAGATAGGCGAAAAGCGGTTCGGCACTGTCGCCGTTAACATCTATCTTTGCGAACTGCGGGAACTCCGTACCGAATTTTAGTGTACAGAACTGATGTATCTCGTCCTCGCTTCCGGGAGCCTGATTTGCAAACTGATTGCAGGGGAAATCGAGTATCTCGAAGCCCTTGTCACGGAGCTCCTTATACATAGCTTCAAGCGGCTCATAGTGTGGTGTAAATCCGCATCCCGTAGCTGTATTCACGATAAGTAGAACTTTGTTATTGTACTCACTGAGGTTTACGTCATTGCCTGCGCGGTCTTTCACCATAAAATCGTACACTGTTTTCATACTTCATACTCCTTTCAGAGAGTCAGATATCATTTTCTTCCAATAATTCATACAGCAGCGAATAAAGCTGCTTTGCCTTTTCAGGGCTGAGTTTTACACACTTTCCGACCTTCACAGGGATATCCTTTGCCTGTTCCTGCAAGGCTCTGCCCTGTTCGGTCAAATAAATGAGGACTGAACGTTCGTCATCTTTGCTGTGATTTCTTTCGAGATATCCGAGAGCACTCATCTTTTTCAGCAGCGGTGAAACCGTACCATTGTCAAGCATGAGCTTTTTGCATATTTCTCCGACAGTAACGCCGTCCTTCTCCCACAAAACAAGCATGACTATATACTGCGTGTAAGTCAGTTTCAACTCTTTAAGATACGGCGTATATAAGCTCGTTACAGCTCTTGCCGCCGCATACAGCGGAAAACAGAGCTGATTTTTAATCTTCATAGCTTCCTTGTAGTTGTATTCCATTGTTCTGCCTCCTCAATTTATATTGTTTACAATTATATTGTATCAAATATAAATCTATTTGTCAAGTACGATTGCTTTATTTTTGATATTTAACTTCAGACAAAAAAGTCCTCACAGCCGAAACTGTGAGGACTCTGTTGTTTTTATTCAGATAAACACGTTAACGTGAATATCATGCCAATTGAGTATTCTACGCTTAGTAGACTTTGCATAGATGTACTTCTTAGCATCGTCCAGATTCAACGTAAAATAGCCAATCTGAGTATATTTTGGAATTACTTTCCTTCGTTGATTGCAGCCTGTGCTGGAATAAGGGTAGATTTCATGATCGTTCATAATCCCACCAATACCAATTTTCCCCTTCAATTCACATGGAGCGCGACCATTGATGTTCTGTAAATTGTTAAGCCACGAATAATTTTAACTCACACGCCCACGTGGGGCGCGACACACAAGTTCTCGGATATACAAAATACCGTATCAGAAATTTCAACTCACACGCCCACGTGGGGCGCGACAGAATACATTCAGAATCCCTATGCAGTTTTTCGCAATTTCAACTCACACGCCCACGTGGGGCGCGACTCCCGCAGGCGGCAGAGTATGTAACTGCTCTCCTATTTCAACTCACACGCCCACGTGGGGCGCGACCCGCCTAAATGGACTTCGGTGCTTGTATGCTGTATTTCAACTCACACGCCCACGTGGGGCGCGACATGTAGCGGCAACAGTAGGAGCATAAACATGAATATTTCAACTCACACGCCCACGTGGGGCGCGACTTTGAGCTTACTGCGGAAATGGCAATAGACGGCGATTTCAACTCACACGCCCACGTGGGGCGCGACCTTGCCGATCAGATAAGCAATGACGTCTCTCATATTTCAACTCACACGCCCACGTGGGGCGCGACCGCCGCTGAAGGAAGATACTTCAATCGGTTATGATTTCAACTCACACGCCCACGTGGGGCGCGACCGATTCCGGCGAATAGATGTTGCTGA
>Ga0129307_1002412_pt1 | contig 14781 bp, 10 predicted proteins | sample P1105metagenome_FD_94437 | JGI IMG/M metagenome (GOLD analysis project Ga0129307, IMG submission 94437) | Capybara group fecal microbial communities from Wisconsin, USA - P1105 metagenome | ecosystem: Host-associated > Mammals > Digestive system > Large intestine > Fecal | place: USA: Wisconsin... | reverse complement strand
CCGCGTGCTGCGAAGGAAGTCATGGAAGCGCCTACTGCCAACAGAGCTGCTGCTGAAAGAACAACAGCAAGTTTAGTCTGCTTTCTCATTTTTAAGCACTCTCCTTTAATCTTTTTTCATACGCCCTCTGGGGGCACAATATGATGTTACGAAGCATATCTTACTACCAGAATTGCCATAAATCAATATTTTTTTGGTTTCTCATTAAGATTTCACAAAAAAATACTTATGATTTTCTTAGAATTCGGCGCAAAATATGCTAAATCCTACGATGGGCATTATAAAACCATGTCCAAAATAATGCTATTACTTTTATCTTCCAATTTCTTACGAAAATATTACAATAATAAATTAAGAATAAATTAAGATTTGTTCGACTTGCTTTTATTATGCGCCCTGGGTTTTCAAAATCAGGGTGTAGCTTTTATAAAACTGTATCTTTGACTGATTTAGAGAAGTACAATTATTGTTCTGGAAACGCTTTGCGTATTATTTCTATAACTGGTTATACGGTTGCTGTTCCTGTCGTTTCATTGGCACCCAATCAAGATCAGACTGCTATTGTTTTTATTTCTCTCCCGGATGTTACTTATAAATTTGTAATAACACACCCAGGTGGCTTACAGAAAGATTCCTTCGTCGCGAATCTTTAAATCGCAGTGAACGGGTTTATTTCATTTCTTGTTCTGTAGTATTTCTGACCGGATCCACAAACCGGAAGAAATTGATGTGACTGCTTTACTTTCTTTCATGACCTGAGTCTTGGTACCAGGGTCATGATAGAATTATCATCCACTCTTTTCGGCTGCGGGTCCAGGACAATGATTCTGCTGATCATTATACTTATTTTCGGGTTTGTCGTAATGTTCGCTGAATTGTATGAAAAGAGAGCTAAACCGCAAGTTATTATTTCCCTGATCTGCAGTGTGTGTTTTGGGATCACTATGTATATACAAAACAGTATGTTTATCAAAGATTTCCTAAGCATATTATAAAAGCACCGGAATATATCAGATCAGATAGCTGTGCAAATCATAAACAGCTCTGTTTACACTCTCTTTCTTTGATTAAAAGGAGAGTGCTTAAAAATGAGAAAGCAGACTAAACTTGCTGTTGTTCTTTCAGCAGCAGCTCTGTTGGCAGTAGGCGCTTCCATGACTTCCTTCGCAGCACGCGGCTGGGTAAACGAGGGTGATGCATGGTACTACTATGACAACAGCGGCGACTATGTAACCGATAAGTGGAAGAGCTACAACGGTAACTACTTCTATCTTGGCGATGAAGGTTACATGCTTACCAACGAGCTCATCGAGGATGGCAACAACTTCTACTATGTAGATGCTAACGGTGCAATGGTTAAGAACACCTGGGTTGCAGTTCCGGCTGATGATGCAGAGGATCAGGATGTCGAGTACAGATGGTACTACTTCGGTGCCAACGGTAAGGCATACAAGGATCACAACAAGAAGACCATCAACGGTAAGAAGTACGGCTTCGATGAAGATGGTAAGATGCTGTTCGGTTTCGTAAACGGCAAGGAAGTTATCAACGACGAGGACGACGCTGTTCTGAACTGCGATCGTTACTATGGCTCCAACGATGACGGCGCTATGCACACCGGCTGGCTGCTGTATCAGGATGCTATCGACGCTGAAGGTTATGACGATGAGTACTACTGGTTCTGGTTCGCTTCAGACGGTCTGAAGAGAGTTGACAGCACCAAGAAGATCAACGGCAAGACCTACAAGTTCGACATCAACGGCGCTATGGAGTATGAGTGGGTTGAAGGCACCACCATCGGCGAAGGCACCACCGGTTGGTTCAACAGCCAGGATGATGGACATCTTGCAAAGAGCCAGTGGATCTGGACCGACAACGAGGATCGTGCTTGGAAGAATGATGATGATGATCACTGGTGGTATGCTGACAAGCACGGCGATCTGGTTGAGAACACAACCAAGAAGATCAACGGCAAGTGGTATGCATTCATGCCGGAAGGCCAGATGGCTTGGGGCTTCGTATGGCTCAACGATCCGTCTGTAAAGACTGCTGATGGCGTTATCTCCTATGCTGATCCGGCAGACCTTAAGTCTGATTCCATCAAGGGCGACTTTGGTAACGGTGGTTACCTGCACTTCTTCTCCAACGACGAGGAGAAGGACGGTTCCATGAAGACCGGCTACAACATCAAGCTTGAGCTGTATGATGACACCTTCACCTTCGGTTTCGACAAGAACTCCGGTTGCGCTTACAACGGCATCGAGAAGAACAAGCTGTATGACAACGGTCTCCTTCTTACTGCTTCCGAAAACAGATATGAGGCAGTTAAGTTCGATGGCAAGGATTACCTTGTAAGCTCCAACGGTACCCGCCTGAAGGCTTCTGATTCCAGAACCTATAAGGATGCTGATGATACTTACTGGTTCGTACAGGCTTCTTCTGAGAAACCGGATGAAGATGGTTATGATCTTTACTACGGTGACGATGCTAAGGAAGCTAAGTCCATGGCTAAGAAGTGGTAATTATTAAATCTGAGATTTTATAACAGAAACCCAAAACCCCGAGTGAGAAATCACTCGGGGTTTTCTTATATTGTAGTATTGAATAAATTTATATATTTTCTATTTTAGTTTATGCTATATAATTCAAAACTAATATTCTATTTTTGTTTAAATTAGTTTACATTCGCAGTCTCCGAGCCGGTTCTTCGGCCGGACTGCTTATGGGCGCCCCAAAACCGGTATCATTCTCCTACCGCTTATGACGGTTGATTAAAGGCTCCGGTCAGGGTGCCGGTCTGCTGAACAGGTTTGACCGCCTGTTTGATAAGCATGCTTATACGGAGGGTTTTATGATCTTTGTAGGCATCGACGTAGCGAAAGATAAACATGATTGTTGCATCATGGATCAGGATGAAAGGATACTTCACCCTGTTTTTACTTTTGCAAATAATAAAGCAGGTATGCAGCAGATGCTGGATGCCATTGATAATGCCGTCCCTGCGGAATGCACCGGTCAAAGCTGTTCAGATATAGCCGTGGGCCTGGAAGCTACAGGTCACTACTCCTATAACCTTCTGAAAGCCCTCGCGGATCATAATCTTACCACATATCTCATTAATCCGCTTCACACCAACCTTTACCGCAAAGGTCTGAGCCTCAGAAAGACCAAGACCGACCGGGTCGATTCTACCGCCATTGCCATGATGCTGATCCACGACCGGTCTCTGAAGCCTTATAAAAACACAGCAGACTATACGGACGAACTGAAATCTCTGACACGCTACCGCTTTGACAGGGTGCAGGACCGCGCCAGGCTCAAGATCTCTGTAGCCAGACTGGTCACGATCCTCTTTCCGGAGCTCGAGCGTCTCGTTCCGGACCTTCATATCAGTTCTGTATATGCCCTTCTTTCCGAATATCCCGGCGCTTCGTACGTTGCAGAAGCAAAGCTGTCAAAGCTCAGGGAACTTCTTGAGCTCTCTTCCAGGGGACATTACAGCAAGGATAAAGCGACTGCAATACGTGATGCCGCGCGCAATTCCATCGCTGTTACGATGCCTGCCAAGTCGCTGGAACTGAAATGCACGATCCGTCTCATCCGTGTCATGGATGAGGAGATCTCCGAGATCGAAAGATCCATGAAAGCGATCATGGACACTCTCAATCCCCCGATCCTTACGATCCCCGGTGTCAGCTACCGCATGGCTGTGATGCTTCTCGCCGAGATCGGTGACTTTGCCCGTTTTGAAAATGCAGACAAGCTTCTGGCATTTACAGGGCTCTCCCCTTCCACCTACCAGTCCGGTCAGCTCGTTTCTACGTACTGCCATATGGAAAAGCGCGGCTCCAGATACCTGCGTTATGCCCTGTTCAACACGACACGTTTCGTCTGCCAATGGGATCCTGCTTTTTCCTCCTACCTCAGCAAAAAGCTGAGCGAAGGCAAGCATTATAATGTCGCTATTTCCCACGCCGCCAAAAAGCTGCTGCGCGTCATGTATAAGATGCAGCTTTCAGGTGAGCCATACCATGGCACTCCTAAATAGAAAAGAGATCGGACACAGCCGATCTCTTCTTCATTATGATTCAATTGATTGCTTTGATTCTAACTATTTGGCTTTTTCTGCCCTGCCGGTTACATAAATCATTACATACCCGGACCGCTTACCAGGCCTGGGATGAGGTTGCCGAAGCTGTCATAAGTGGAGCCGGAATTGCTGTTGCCGCTCACACCTGTCGGCGTGCTGTTCGTGCTCGTGCCGCCAAAAGTGCCGGGGCCCGATGAATTGCCGCCGGAGATAGGCGGGCCTGCACTGTCGGTGCCGGTCGACATCGGAGAAGTCGCGGTATCGTTGTTGTAGTTTCCGTTGCCGTTGCTGACTACGAAAGGTCCGCTGGAGGAGCTGGAGCTTGTGCTGTTGTCTGCTGCAGGACTTGAGGAATTACCGCTGCCGCCCGGAGCAGTCGCCGTTACGACTCCGCCGCTGCTGACGACAGATTCATTACCGCTGTCGGACGGACCGTTGTTGTAGCCGTTGCCCTGCGGTGTGTTGTTTGCATTGGCGATATAAGCGCCGTTGGAACCGAAGGAGTAGCTCTTGTTGTCGATCGTCAGCGTCGTGTTGGCTGCCATCTGGCCGTTGGACTGCAGATAGTAGTAGGTTCCGTTCTGGTTAAGCCAGCCGGTCTGCATCGCGCCGCTGCCGTTGAAGTAATACCAGTAGCCGTCGATCTGTTTCCAGCCGGTCGCCATGACGCCGTTATTGGGATCGCAGTAATACTGGATGTTCTTGTTGTTGTCACGGAGCCATCCGGTCATCAGCTTTCCGCTGCTGTCCAGATAGTACCATACATCGTTCTGCTTGTGCCAGCCGGTAGCCATCTTGCCGTCTGTGCCGAAGCAGTACCAGGTGCCGTTGATCCGTGCCCACTTGCCGAGCACTGCCGTACCGCTGTCAAGGAAGTAATACCAGGCGCCGTCGATCTCTCTCCAGCCGGTCGCCATTGCACCGCTTGCCTTCAGATAGTAGTATGCATCCGATCCGTTCTGCTGGAGCTTGAGCCAGCCTGTGGTCATCTGGCCGTTGGTCGGGTTCATGTAGTACCAGAGGTCTCCGACCTTGACCCAGCCCGTCGCCATCGTACCGTTATCCTTGAAGTAGTACCAGAGATTGTTGATCTTGGTCCAGCCGGAGGACATGTAGCCGTCATTGCCCATATAATAATAGACATAACCGCCGTTGTTGTCGCTCATGCGCAGCCAGTTGCTGGTCACGACCGTGCCGTTGTCTTCATAATAATATCTGCCGTTGCTCTGCTTCCATCCCGCAAAGGATGTCATCGTCGCAAGGCTCATGATCGCGACACCTGCCAGCAGGCCGATGGTACGGAACTTGTTCATAAATCGCGCCTCCTCAATGTATATTCAGTCACGCCCTTAAAAGAGCTTTTGACAATACGCCTTGTATAACATGATACCACATTCCACAAAATATTGTATATCTTTTTAATATATTTTTTCTTACGAAACCGGTTTTTTATTACAGAAAAGTGCCGCGGAACCTTTCTTTTTCCGAAAGGTCCGCGGCACTGTCTGTCTTCTTAAGATCAATCCATCATCGCCAGCTTGGAATACTTCTTAAAATATCTGTACTGCCGGATCGTATAGTCCGTGAACTGTACGCCCAGCATCTCCTTGTAGACGCCCCAGAGCGCCCACAGGAGCCCTCCGAGCGCCATATAGGCATAAACGAGCCTGCGTTCTTCCTCTGCCGCCGGGCGGCCGAAATACTGCTCCATGAGCCGTTCCACCGCCGCCTCTTCCATATACGCGTAGATCGCGCACATGCCGAGATCCATCAGGGGATCGCACATCGCGGCATACTCCCAGTCGATGAGCCGGACTTTCGTTTCGTCCCTCTCGGTCTCGCTGACATCCGCACCGGGCAGGAAGATAAAATTGTCCGGCACCGCGTCGATATGTGTAAGCACCTCCGGACGGCCCTGTTCCCTGACCCAGCGGATCAGTCTTCCTTCCGCCTCACGGATCTCCTTATAATCCGCAAACGGGATCTTGTCCGCACCTCCGCAGAGTCCTTCATAGTATCCGATCCGCTCATCTATGTCAAAATGATGGCTGACACGGACACCCGATCCATGCAGCAGACGGAGCTTCTTCATACAGCAGCGCATATCCGCCTCGCTCTTCGGATCGGCATTGCGCGAGTTCTCATAAAACTCCGAGATCTTGTAGCCGCTCTTTTCATCGAAATAGATCACCTTTTCCGTGATCCCCAGAGGCTGTACCGCGTCGAAGACCGCTTTTTCCTGGTGCCGGTCGATCAGCTTCTCCGTTCCCTCGCCTGGGATCCGGCAGATATAGGAACGTTCGCGGATGGAAAAGAGCCACGAGTTATTGGTCATACCGGCCTTTAAGCGCCGGATACGGACAACTTCGGATTCCGGAACGCCGAATACGCGGCTTACAAGCTGCATGGCTTTCGATCCGGAATCTTCGCGGTACTTTTCGTCGAATTCTCTGAGCTCTTCGAGGTTTTCAAACTCATAGACATTGTCTGCGGGCTGCAGGTTGATGTGCATCTCGATGTCATCGCAGAGCTTCAGCTCGGGGATGCGTCCGAAATAGGCGTTGAGCCTCTTTTTAGCCTCACCGTTGAGCATGCCCATGAGGACATGCTCCCAGTAATAATCCTCCGTTCCCGGCATCCCGCAGTAGCGTTCAAGGACCGGCAGGAACTGATCGCCGAACTCTCTTGAAAAATATGCCGGTCCGTACATGTAGTCGCAGTCCCTGCCGCCGGGATAGGTGTCTTTGATCCTGCCCTTCTTGTCCGTCACAAGGACCCATTCGGAAGTCGGTCCGTCCGAATGCTTTGCAGCATACCAGGCGCCTCCCTCATATGTATGATAGACATTCTCGCGGATCCAGTTGTCCGAACTCAGTATATAGGCATTTTTCCCTTTCAGGAAGTCATATGCGACATGGATCGTGGCGATGTTGTTTTTCGTCATATACTCCGGGTTATAGATCAGCTTCACGCCGAACTTGTCCGTCAGATAGTCGAACTTTTCCTTCATATAGCCGACCACGACCGCGATATCCTCGATGCCCGCTTCTTTCAGCTGCCGGATCTGGCGCTCCACCATCGGCTCGCCGAAGACCTCGAGAAGTCCTTTCGGCGTCTCAAAGCTTAAGGGCACGAAACGGGAACCGAATCCCGCCGCCATGATCAGCGCGCACTGCACGCGGTAAGGCTCGAGAAACTCTTCTCCGGCTCCGGTAAGTGTACGGCCGTCCGCAGTCTCTTCGATCAGGCCTGCGGATATGCATTCCTTAAGAAGCGAATTGACCGAACCAAGAGCAAGCCCTGTGGTTTTGCACAGGGCCCGCTGGGATATTTTATGGTTTTCTTTGATGCTTCTGAGCAGTAATACCTGCCTGTTCATTCTTTCCTCTTAAACTTAAAACTTCCTTCCGGAACCGCCGTGCATGCTGCCGCCTCTGCCGGAGCTGACATGGCTTGATCCTCCGCCATGGCCGCCGACACCGCCGGTCCGTCCGCCGTTTGTGGGCTGCGGACGCGGGATCGGGATCGTCTTTGTGAAGCGGTCGATCAGTTCGGATTCGGCACCGTGGGTGATGGCATATGCAGCCGTCGCCTTGTATGCCTGGTTGAATCCCATCGACAGTCTCTTCTCCGCTTCCATTGCGTATTTTTTCTTCACGCCGTTGACCGGAAGGATACCGGAGACTGCACTGACGATGGCTGCGATGAGGGCTTCAAAGATGCTGACGCTCTTCTTTTCCTCTCCCTGCGGATAATAATAATTGATATTGCCGTTGGGGTCCACGTTATGCTGATTCTGCTGGATGCCTTCGTTGTATAGTGTCAGCACGCCCTGCGCGTAGATGGCGCCGGCTTTCGCATACTGTCCCTCCCGAAGTGCGGAGATCATGCCGCCTTCCAGATCGTCGTAAATATAATCCATGCCGCGGTCGGTCACATAACGGATCGCCATGCCGTGCGTGTAGATATGCACGGCGTTATCGCTGCCGATACTGATCAGGAGCAGTGTACCGTCCTTTTCGTTTCCGGTGCCGAGTCCGCCTTCATAATAAAGGAGGTCGCAGAGGTCTTCCGCATCCGTGCAGCCCCCGAGGCCGTTGGAAGTGACGATGTTGACGTCAAAGCCCGTCGCCTTGGAAACCTCCGCAAGAATGACTTCGAGCTGGTCCTTTTCCCCGGAGCCCATCAGGGAACCCGCATCAAACAGGTGAACGCCCCTGCTGTGCAGTTCGGCAAGATCCGCGGTGCACGCAGCTGCGTTGCCAGTGATGTCGAGCGCATCCGCCGCAGCCCTTAAGTCCGCTGCCGGCGCCTGTGAGGCTACACCGTCCGCAGCGAAGGCTACGAGGGCAAGCGAGGCCATCACGATAAATGAAAGCAGTACAGCAATCAGTTTCTTAACTATCTTCATTGCCGGCCTCCTTTCTTACAGTACAAAACGGAACAGGGCCATCAAAGCGACAAACATCGGTATGAAGACCTTCAGGAACAGGAAGAGCAGGCTCCTCTGGTCCGTAGGCAGTTCGCCGACTGTCTTGCCCGTCTGTCCGTTGATCGAGAAGTAGTAGATCTTCCCGTCATTGCCCTTATATGTCAGTGTCCAGACCGGCATCAGCGCATAGATGTAGTTCTCTTTCGTCACGCTGGTCGCCGCATTCTCGAGTTCGACCGAGCTGAATCCTTCGGAAGCAGAATTGCGGAGAGTCTCCAGAGCGTAGCTGTCGACCTCTTCACGGATTGACGGCTCAAGCTGCTCCTTGTCAATATCCCTGACTTCGGCGATATAGCCCTGCAGATAGCCGGGTGCAAACTTCTTCATCTTATCCAGCTCAAAGGGCATGACGCTTTCGCACAGCACCTTGCTGGCCTTTGAGAGCGCGATCCTTGAAAGATCCTTGATCTCCATGTCGCCCGCCTTGTCGATCCGATAAACTTCGGTGTCAACATGTCGCATGCCGTTGAAATCGCGTTCCGTGACCCGGCTGCCCTTACCTTTGACAATACCGTGGATCTTCGCCTGGTAGACCCAGTACGGGAAATATACGCCGCTCAAAAGGTGGATCTGTCGGTCAGAGTAGAAATCTCTCGGGATATACTTGTGTTGTTTGACCCAGTCCGTAAAAATACCCAGAGCTTTCTCACGGTCGATCGCAAACGGGATGACATAGTCCGGGTTGAAGCTGCCGTCAAACTTATCCATCAGGACGATCGGGTTGTGGCAGTAATAACATGTCGTTGCGGCCGTCGTATCATCCGTCACGATCTGCGCGCCGCAGGACGGACAGTTGTAACGCCGCATCTTCGCGGGTTTGCTTCCGGAAGCCGACTGCTCTCCCTTGGAAGGATCTTCTGTCGTGAAATCCATCGACGAAGCCCCGTTTGCGGGTCCTGCCGCAAAAGTCTCCGCTTCTTCTCCCTCGATCTCCTGAGCCTGTGCCTGGGCCGGTGCCAGTGCCGCAAGCTCGCTCTCTGTGAAGCCCGAGCCGCAGTAGTCACAGATAAACTTCTCTTTTTTGGCGTCCCAGGTCAGCGGTCCGTCGCAGTTGGGACACTTGTAAGTCAATACAGCCATTCGTGCTCACTCCTTTCAGGGTGTTGACATGGACTGTCACAGTTCTTTCAATAAATGAAACGGCGGCGCGTCGTCTGTTGGGATCCCGCGCCGCGTGATGAATCAACGGATCAATAGATCAATGAATCATACCTTGTATTCACGGCCGGAGCCGTCAGATCAGAACTGAGGCTTCGGAGTGCCGTCCTTCGGGCAGAAGTTGCCGTCGTTCTTGTTGCCGCACTTCGGGCAGTACCAGATCGCGCCCATCTTTGCGGGATCTTCACCCGCCGGTGCTTCTGCCGGAGCCTGCTGGGGTGCCGGCTGCTCCTGCGGTGCGGGCTGTGCCTGCGGTGCCGGCTGGCCCTGCGGTGCCTGGCCGTAGTAAGCCTGCTGCGGCTGGCCATAGCCCTGCTGCGGTGCCTGTCCGTATCCCTGCTGTGCCTGCATCTGCTGCCAGTTGACATTGGATGTCGTGCCCATGAAGCCGTTTGCGGCGCCCATGCCGATGCCCATGCCCATAAATGCAGCACCTGCTCCGCCCTCGTTGGAACCTGCATTCATGATACCGGTTGCGATAGCGGACTGGTTGTAACCCTCGCGGATGTTCGGGTCGGACATCATTGCACCCTGGTTCCTCATGTTGATGAGCTTCTGGCTCTCATCAGTGTAAGTGATGCTCGCAACGCCGACGTGGTCGACGACAAAGCCTCTTGCCTGATTCCAGTCCTCATCGAGTGCGGACTGCATATGAGCTGCGAGCTGCGGTGCCCTGGATGCCAGGAAGGAGATACGCTCACCCTCTGCGGACATCTTGTTCAGTGCTGCCGAGAAGCCCTGCAGGAACTCTGCGATATACTGGTCGTTGATCTCCGTGATATCCACATGATCGTCATTCTTCGGAATGACCTGCTCATAGAACAGCAGCGGGTTGGTGACCTTGATGGAATACTCTCCGTGTGCCCTGACGAACAGCTCGGAGTTGTAGAAGCTGTCGAAGTAATTCAGCGGACCCGGGGTACCGAACTTGATGCCCTTGATCTCCTGAAGGTTGATGTAGTAGACGACCTGCTTCTGCGGATTGGTGCCGCCGTACTGGATACGTCCGAAGACATCCTTCAGCGAATCGCCGAACTGTCCGTTGAAAAGAGACGGTGCAGCGGAGTTATTGACAGTATAGTATCCTTCTTCAGCCGTATAGTCTACGACCTTGCCTCCGTCCACAAGGAACATGAACTGTCCCGGATAAACGTGGATCACGGATCCGTTGGTCACGATATCCGAGCTGCCTCTCTTGTTGCTTCCGTCTGTCCTGACCGGTACGCCTTTGGTAAAGACGGTCTTGTCGCTCATATCGTTAGCTTCAAAGACTTCTTTCCACTGCTCACCGAGACCCTTGCCGACTGCCGTTGCTACTGCCTGAATAAGTCCCATTTTGTTCCTCCTGCGATTAAAACCACATTGCCGCCGGCATATGCCGGCATTGTTTCATAATAACTGTTTCCTATTGATCCGGAAGAAAACCGTATTCTTTCTTCCGCCCCGTTTCCGGGTATCCATCATCAGTATAAAACATTTTGACGGATTTTTATATACTTTAATTTTTGATCGCCGCGGCAAGCTTCGCCCTGAGTTCCTCATAGCCCGGCTTTCCGAGCAGTGCGAACATGTTCTTCTTATAGCTTTCCACGCCCGGCTGGTTGAACGGGTTGACGTCGAGGATGTATCCGCTGATTCCGCATGCAAACTCGAAGAAGTAGAACAGCTCGCCAAGCGTCTTTGCGGAGTTGTCTGCGATGCTGACTTTCAGCACCGGCACGCCGCCTTCGACATGCGCCAGGATCGTTCCGTTCATGGCCGCCTTGTTGACGAAATCCATATTTTTGCCGGCCAGATAGTTAAGTCCGTCCGTATCGACTGCTGCCTCTTTGCATACGAGTTCGCTTCCGGTATCACCGACCTCGATCACGGTCTCCAGCATGATGCGCTGTCCGTCCTGCAGATACTGGCCCATGGAATGCAGATCCGTCGTAAGGTCTACCGATGCCGGGAAGATGCCCTTTCCGTCCTTGCCCTCGGACTCGCCGTAGAGCTGCTTCCACCACTCGGCGATGTAATGGACGGAAGGCTCATAGTTTGCGAGGACCTCGACGCACTTGCCCTTATTATATAACACATTCCTTACCGCTGCATACACCATGGCCGGATTGTTCACAAAGCTTTCACTCATGCAGCGTTCTCTCATGAGCCGGAAGCCTTCGATCAGGGCGTCCGTGTCACATCCGGCTGCCGCGATCGGAAGGAGGCCTACTGCCGTAAGGACGGAGAAACGTCCGCCGATGTCATCCGGTACGACGTAGGTCTCATAACCCTCTTCATCCGCCAGTGCCTTGAGCGCGCCTCTCTGCTTGTCGGTCGTCGCATAGATACGCTTTGCGGCTTCCTCGCGACCGTACTTAAGCTCCATCTTCTCCTTAAATACCCTGAATGCGATCGCCGGCTCTGTCGTCGTGCCGGACTTGGAGATCACATTGACGGAAAAGTCACTGTCCCCGATCACATCGAGCAGATCGGTCAGGTACTTTGTGCTGACGGAATTGCCTGCGAACAGGATCTTTGTCCCGCCCTTTAACGTATAGAAAGAATGGCACAGGAACTCGATGGCGGCACGCGCTCCCAGATAGCTGCCGCCGATGCCGATGACGACGAGATACTCGGAATCGCTGCGGATCTTTTCAGCTGCCTTTTTGATCCTTCCGTACTCTTCCATATCGATCTGTGCCGGAAGGTCGACCCAGCCTAAAAAGTCATTGCCGGCGCCGCTTTTCGTCACCAGCTTCTCTCTTGCAGACTCCGCCTGCGGTTTCAGTGCAAGGATCTCTTCCTCTGTAATAAAGCCCAGCGCATGACTGTAGTCAAATACCAAATCCTTATTCATATTCATACCTCTCTGTCAGACCGCACCTGCATCCGAAAGTGCCGGCCGCTTTGGTTTCTGCCGCATGCTGCGCGCATCTTTTCCGCGGCCCTGTAAATAAAAGATGCAGGTGAAACATAAATTGCCCCGCCTGCATCTATTGTAGCACAATTATTATATGATTTGTATCTGTTTAGAAACACATCCGCGATTCATTTCGTGACAGCCGCCTGCCTTACTGGACCCAGGCGCCGTCCGCACCGATCGTGAACGAACCGATCTTAGTGTTGGTCGCAAGATGCCCGTAGGTACCCGTCGTACTTCCCTGCGGATAGAAATAATAGAACCTTCCGCCGATCTGGTACCATCCCGTGACCATGACTCCGCTGTCGTTGAAGAAATACCGGTTATCGCGCCAGGTCCACCAGCCGCGGACCATACTGCCCTGCAGATCGCCCTCCGCGGTATTGAGGAAATACCAGTTTCCGTTGTCCTGCAGCCAGCCCGTCTTCATCGCGCCGGAAGCCGGATCCAGATAGAACCATACGCCGTGCTTGTTCTGCTGCCATCCTGTCAGCATACGGCCGGCATTATCAAACATGTACCATCTGTCGTCGAGCTTCATCCATCCGTCCCGTGCGTACTCGCCGTTCGGATAGCGGAAATACGTATATCCGCCCTCGCTGGTCCAGCCTGCGACATTGGCCGTGCCCGTTCCGTTCGGGAAGTTGTAGTTGTTGTATGGCACAGATCCGCCCCCGGCCATTCCGCTTCCGGTACCGCCGCCGTGCTCATCCGCCGTCGTCTGTCCCGTGCCGTCCGATACATGGTCCTTATCAATATAGAGGCCGCCGGATTCGACCCATTCGGAATTCTTGCCCTTGCCGTTCGGTGCAGGCACTGTCCTGACCTTGAAGGTATAATCTCCCTCACGGGTCATATACGGGAAGAAGTTGTAATTGAAGCCGTGATAGGTATAAAGCTTTTTTACGGCACTCGATCCGCGGTAGCAGATCACGTCGTAGTAACCGGAATCATTCTCATCCACGCTCCATGCGCCCATACCGGTCGAATCCGTCCAGTAGACATCGCTCGGAGCCTCGTAATGTCCGTTGACCGGGTTGATGCGGAGCGTCACTTCCAGGGCGTATCCGGAATCTCTCCTGTCGGCATTGATGAATTCGCCTTTGTTGATCCGGACGTTGTTCGAGTTGTAGCTGGTATGGAACAGCCAGATCGTGTCATATCTGTTTCCCGAAGTCTCCTTGGGCGTCGCGTAAAGATAAACGCGCATCCTCGGCTGGTCGCCGACGCTTAAGTAACGGACCTCGTCGATCCATTCCGCGTCCTCCAGATAGTAGTATTCGTTATCCGGAACGGAGACATAGGATTCCGCATTGTCCGAAAGCTCATCGCCGACATTGAGATCGCTTAAGTTGACGTTGATCTTCACGCTTGAGATCGCCTTGGTGTGAGTGGCCCACGCATAGGAAGGCACGGTGGCGAGCCCGAACAGCATTGTAACAGTCAATATAAAGGAAATGATCTTTTTCATGGCACATACTCTCCCCATTTACTATTATAATGACGCTTCATACCTGCAGTCAAATTACATAATTCTTACGTTATAAGGCTTCCCCCGCCCGATCCGTCATCTTTTGTCCCTGCGGCAGTCCAGATAACGGATAAACCTCCGTACTGCGGCGGATGCGGTCTTCCTGTTCTTAAGGACCAGGCCGATCTCCCTGTACTCCGCCGGTTTCAGGCTCCTGACCGCCACATGGTACGACATCCGGCGGAGCACCAGTTTGGACATGATACTGATGCCCAGTCCATGTTCCACCATGGAAAGGACAGCATTGTCATCCCAGGTCGTATAGCGTATGTTCGGCTTCAGTCCTCTTCTGTCAAAGATATTGGTAAACTCGGAACGCGCGCCCTTGTCGAGCATCATGAAGGGATCCTCCAGAAGGTCTTCTATCATGATGCACTCCTTTTCAGCAAGAGGGTGGTCTTGCGGAAGCACGGCAACGAGTTCATCCTTTTCCAGGGGGATCGCTTCAAACTCCGGCCGGCTCGGGAGGCTCATGAATCCGCAGTCGACCCTCCCCTCACTGATCCACTCTTCGATCTCTCCGTAGTCTCCGGGAAGAAGCTCATAGTCAATGTTCGGATAGTCCTTCTGAAACGCGGCAATGATGTTCGGGATCCAGTGTGTCGCGG
>Ga0129307_1002411_pt1 | contig 14784 bp, 11 predicted proteins | sample P1105metagenome_FD_94437 | JGI IMG/M metagenome (GOLD analysis project Ga0129307, IMG submission 94437) | Capybara group fecal microbial communities from Wisconsin, USA - P1105 metagenome | ecosystem: Host-associated > Mammals > Digestive system > Large intestine > Fecal | place: USA: Wisconsin... | reverse complement strand
GACTTGAAATATGTAATTTGTGGTGAAATTAATGGCAATCGGCAGAAGATCTAGGAATTCTAGAAATCAGCAAAACAAGAATGTATTGAAAACTAGAACTCCTAATAATTCTAGAAACTCCAGGGGCTCAAGACAGCCAGGTAGAGCTAGTCCAAGACAGTCAAGCAGAGCTAGACAATCCAATAATTCATTAAGCTCTATTTGGTCTAAGAGTTCTATGCCAAAAAGACCTAGAAGCCCTAGGCAAATACTCGTAATGATAATAATCCTAATCGCTTTCATTTGCGGTTTATGTTTAGGAATTTCAATGATTATGGGTATTGGAAGCGAACCAAGTCCTGGAGAAGTGCAGTATATGAATGTAACTGACAATATAACTGTCTATGAAAACAGCAGTTACGACTTGCATGATGAAAACGGCACACAAATTTCATATTATGATTTCCATGAAAATGTTACCGAAGGTCAGGATATCGATGCATTCAATGCTTCGAATACGACTAGCATTTATTAATTAGAGAGTTCTTTCTCTATTTTTTTCTAATTTTTTTATTTTTTTAATATTTTAAATTATTTTAATTATGTTATTTTTTTATATAATTCCAAAGGAGATATCATGTCTAATATTAATATTATTGAAGGAGGAATATGTGCTGTCGAAGGTGTAAGGGCAGCAGGTAGCCGTGAAGGTAAATACGGCCTTACAGTTATTGAATCAAAGGATAGTGATGCTTCTGCAGTTTTCACATCAAACAAGGTTGTGGCTGCACCTATCATTCATACCAAGGAAATGATTAAAGGCGGAAAAATATCATTGGTAGTTGTAAACAGTGGAAATGCAAACTGCTTTACAGGTCAAGATGGAATAGATGATTGTGATAGGACCATTGCATTTGCATCAGGAATCACTGGCATCCCATCAAGTGAAATTGCTACTGCATCAACTGGTGTAATAGGCAGAAAAATGCCTATGGACATTATTTTGCCTTTGGTTGAAGAGTCAATTTCCAAATTGGAACACAGTGCAGAAAGCTCAACAGATGCTGCAAAGTCCATAATGACCACTGACACTTATCATAAGGAGTTTGCTGTAGAAACAACTATTGATGGCGAAAAGATAAGAATCGGTGGAATAACCAAGGGTGTGGGAATGATTGCACCTAATATGGGAACCATGCTATGTTTCTTGGCAACTGATGCTGTCATATCCTCTGAAATGATCAATAATGCATTGAAATCTGCTGTAAACAGAAGCTTCAACATGATTGTCATTGATGGAGACCAAAGTACAAATGACACTGCAATATTGATGGCAAATGGAAAGTCTGGTGTTGAAGTTGCTAAAGACGGTGAAATCAATGAGGATTTCCAGGAAGCTTTGGATTTCATCTGCATAAGCTTAGCTAAAATGATGGCTCGTGACGGTGAAGGGGCAACCAAGTTCATTGAATGCAAGGTCAAAGGCGCTAAGGATGAAAATGATGCGATATTGGCTTCAAAATCTGTAATCAGCTCTTCACTTGTAAAATCAGCTATCTTTGGCGGAGACCCTAATTGGGGTAGAATCGTAGCTGCTGTAGGATACTCTGGCTGTGAAATGAATCAGGACATGATTTCCGTTTCTGTAAATTCAGATGATGGTAAGGAAGCTATTCTAGTTGATAAAGGCAAAATCCTTGCATTTGAAGGAACAGATGAACTTAATTCAGCAGAAGAGATCATGCAGGAAAAGACAGTGAACATAGTTGTTGATTTGTATCAGGGTGATGCAAGTGCAACAGCTTGGGGATGCGATTTAACCTATGATTATGTAAAGATCAATGCAGAATACACTACTTAAAATAGGTCTTTTATAATCTATATATTATTTTTATAAAAAAAGAAAAAATTAAGAAGCTTTATTTAACTTCTTAATTTCATTTAACTTCTTAATTTCATTTAACTTATTAATTTAATTTATTAATCTAATTTTTTTACTTATCAGTTTATTTATTAATTTAGTTATTATTCAGGTTCTCCTTGCAAGAATAATATCCCTGATTCCGTATGGAGGAACTTCAATCTTCAATCCTAATGTTTGAATAATGCCTTCCATTCCATTTCTTCCACTAGGAATCTGTTCAAATGTATTTTTTGGAATGAATACATATCCTCCTGATTTGACTCTGGATAGACTTTCAAATGATAATTTAATGATATTCTCATCACTTTCAGCAAAATAGCTTTTATTCAGATTAATGAGTACATAATCAAATTCCCCATTTAACTTGCCAATGTCTTCGGGTTTACTTTGTAAGATGTCAGTATCCTCTATAAACTGGTCTGTAATAATAAAACCGGTTCCATATTTTCCTACAAAATCAATAAATGGTTTAATTTCATTTAAATAGGTTTCATCATCCTTGGTATCTGTTTCTTTTTTATTTTCACTTAAAACCAATGAAAATGCACGTTTTTCAATATCCCTTAGGAAATTAAGGCTGTCCTGCACTTCATTCAAGTCTTCATGAACCAAATAGACCAAGCCACAGCTTGTATGCAAATCTTCTGTTTTAGGGAATAATGTGCTGTTGTCAATGATTTCAGCCATGGAAGTCTTATAATGGCTTTTGAATCTAAAGCTTATATTGTCCATAGGTGATGATTTGGCAATTATGTCATTAGGAACTATAAATAGCTTTAATGCACCATGTGCATATAATCTGTAAGGCCTTCTATAATTTGCCATAAAAAGTTCTGGCTTTAGATATGAATCCAGAATGCTGTCTGTTTCGTGTTGGCCGGAGATTCTGTTTAGGAATTCTGCTTCCATACTTGCACCGCAAGGGCGGCAATTCACTTCAATCAGGACAGGGCCGTCATCATCTATCATATATTCTCCATGAACAGGGCCGTATTGGATTCCAATCGCATCAGCCACATCGTATGCGTATTCCACCATTTCCGCTTCGCCAATGCTTAATTCGTTGACTGTTTCAACTGAATCATAGACTATGGCGCCTTCATTGGTCTTGACTTTTGAATATTTCCAGATTAGGGTGACATTATGAATTCCCTCGCAGGAAACTGTATTTACAATATATTCCTCACCATTTATTCGCTCTTGAATTAGGAATCTGTTCTCACTGTCCCCATAATAATTTACTGAATGATCCAATAGATCTTGGAGGGATTCAATCATTTCCTCTTTGTTTTCGCATATCCTTACGCTGGCACTTCCTGCACTGTAAGTTGGCTTAATGACCACTTCCTTTAAATTTTCATCATCATAGAACTCGATTGCATCATCGATGGAATCGACTACTTTTCCTCTAATATAGCGAATTCCGCATTCCTTTAGTCTCTTGTGCATTTCATCTTTTAAAGTCATGGCATCAAGATTTTCAATAGGATTCCCTAATAAACCTAAATCATGAGACAATTTTGTAGCTAATATGACTCCTTTTTCATTTCCAGGCAGTACTAATAGTGGATCTAATTCTTTAACCATTGCAAGGGTTTCTTCATAGCTATCCTTTTCAGATATCCTATCAAAGTCATATTTAATTCGTTTATATTCATCTTCAACCATTTTCTGATATTCTCTTCCTTCTTCAGTATCTATTCTTTTTGGTTCAAGTACCACTGGATTATAACCTCTGTTGATAATGTCTTCAATATAATTTATTCCTGTTGATATGCATTCAACAATCACTATATTTCTCATCAAATTCCTCCAAGTTATAAATAATATTAACTAATTAAATACTTTATAGAATTAACTTAAATATTTTTTGTTAATCGCTTCCATCTTTTTATTATTTCATTATATTTTATTATTCTTTTTATTATTTTATAATTCTTTTTTAATTTTAAGTTCATTCAGATGGAATAAGGGAAAAAGTTTATATGTATTAAAAATAAATATTTTATTAAGTTTTATTATTAAAGCTATTTTTTAAAGATTTTTATCATATTTACTGAAATATGGTGATTTCTATTTTATTTATTTCATAAATTAATCTTATGAATATTTATTATCAAAATTAAAGGAGGATTATTGATGGCAAAAGTAAAAGGTACCAACAAAAGAACCAGACCTAAAAGGTCTTACAAAAAGCCTGGTAGTAAAAAAGGTAGAGGAGTAAGACAAACTTGGAAAAAATAATTTTCCAACTTGCTTTTTCTAGCTTTTAATTTTTATATTTATCAATTTATATCAAAATATCAAATTTATTTACAAAGTTTATTTCTATAAAAAAGGGAATTATTCCTTTTAAAATGTTTTTATAAGGTTTTAGGGTTTTAAGTGAAATGAATTATTTTTGGTGTTTATATGGCTGATGAAGACAATGCACAAAAGAAAAAATCAAGAAAACCTTCTAAAAAATTACTCTATTTTTTAATCATTCTTATTGTCATATTAGCAGAGGGTTTCGTTCTTTGCTATGATTATGCAACTAATGAAGACAGTTTCCTAAAGGAGCTTTCAGAAGATTATCCTGTTTTAGATGGGGTTTTGAAGTATATTCCAACTGACTTAGTCAGTTCATTTACCGAAGGTTCTGCAGACAAGCCAGTTAAGGAAATAGGTAAAAACAGCATAGGAACCGTAACTGTAGAAGGGCCTTATGGAAATCTAAATTCATCTGTTAAGGTTGCATACATCTTAGGACAGCATCCACGTGAATCCAATGCGCATGACGCTATATATAACAGTCTTATGAACAATTCCGATTACTTGAACTATTCATATTACATTTATAGGATTAATGTAACTGCAGAAAGCGATGATTTTGAAGAAAGCAGAATGAATGGACAATTGCTTGCACAAGATTATGTAGTGGGTGATGTAATCAAAAACGATTACGACTTAGCCATTGACATTCACTCATCAAATGGTGGATATGTGCAGGATCCTTATATATTTGCGCCACGTTCAAATGACACTGTAGCTTATGATGCAGCGAATAATGTGACAAAGGCATTAACTTATGTGATTTATTATGAGCCTGCAAGCTATTCAAGTCCACAGTACTCTACAATTCCTATAGATGATGGTGGAGTTCCAGCTATTGTATTTGAAATGCGCGGAAACCCAGACCATAGTTTGGAAACAGAAGCGAATCATTTTATTCATGTTGTGGATAAATTGATTTTATAACTTTCTTATTTTTATTTTATTAATTTTTCAAACTTTTTGGCATTGTTTAATAGTAATAGTATACTTAATTTATTTGATTTTTTCATAACTTTTATATATAACTTATTTACTAAATATATATTATATGTAACGGGGTTTAATCTAGAGAAGGTTAAGCTTTTTTTATGTTATTGGAATATAACAAATTTCTAATAAATTTTTATTATGATTTAAAGATGTGATTCATTTTATCTAAAAATCCTGATATTTGATTTTTTTAGATTAAGATGAGCATATTTTTTCTCTAAAAGTTACATATGATGAAATTTTTGGAGTGTTTTTCATCTAAATAAATAGTAACTTGATTTATTTTTTTGGAAGATATTTCATAGTGAAAAAAATATGGTGAATTAAATATGGATAAGTTGAAAACTCGTGTTTTGTTTGTCGCATTGATTATTTTAGCATTAGTGTCTGTAAGTGCTGTTGCAGCTGCAGATGTTGATGATGTAGTCAGTGCAGAACAAGAGGATATTGATTTATCCGAAGAGACAGTCAGTGATGTTGAAAGCGCTCAAGTTGAAAGCGCTCAGGAAACAGATATTTTAACAGAGGATGAACCTGCTCAAAATCCTGATGGAAGCAGTTATATTACTGTTAAGTTTTCATATATGACTGAAGACGGTCCAGTGGAAGTGGTCAACCAATCATTATCTAAAAGTGTTAAACCGGGTAAAAATTTAACAATAACTTATAGTCATTTGTTATATAATAAACCTCCTGCTTCTAAATTTAATTATATGGTTTGAATTATAATTTCACTCAATACTGGGAAAATAGTGTTACTGGTGAAATTTTTAAACAAGGTAGAGGCTGTGATCAGGTATTTTTACCTAATGGATCTAATTATACAGTTGTCTTTACTGCTCAGTATAATACATTTGATGATACATTTGTCAATGTTACTTATATTGTAAAAGACACTAATGGCGAAGATGTAAAAATAACTGATACTTATAATCTCAAATACCCTGGTGATTATGCATTTGTATCCAAGAATAATTTTACAAATCTGAATAAGACTTATAAGGGATACACCCTTGATGGTAGTGATTACTACTTGGACCATTGGGAAGATGGAGAAGGCAATTTGGTAGATTCATCTAAAAGTTATAATCATAACTATACCGGTGAGAATTTTACAGTAACATATAAATCCATTTACAAGGCTAAAGAAAAACCATCAAATATTACTGTTAAAGTAGTTGGTTTAAAAGATGTAAATGGTAATGATGTCAATTCTGAATTAACTAACAAAATTGACCCTGGTGTTACATGGATTATTCGTTACGCTATGTTTGAAGATGAAATAGACAGATATAAAACATATGATGCTAATGGAATCCATTATACATTTAAACATCTCTTAGATCCTGAAGGTAATCCAATAACTGATACTGAAAGTTATAACAGAACTTTAAAACCTAATGGAACAGATTATACTGTGGTTTATACTGCAGTATATGATGAAGAAATTATCGGTAATTTCACTTTAGATTACATAGATGAAATTGCTCATGGTTCCGGTAGTTGGAGCAGCATAGAAAACTATGGTGTCGATTTCACACATACCTTCATAGTTCCTGCAGATGTTCCTAATGGAGCAGTGTTCTTATATTGGGAAAGAGAAGATGATCCTAGCATCAAATATTACCCAGATTCCGATGATCAATATCAATTCCATATTGATTATGAAGAGTTTGCTGGTAAAGATGTAAAAGTTGTAGTCTATGCAATTTATGACATTAATACCACTGTTGAGCTTAAAGAGATTACAGGTTATGTTGAAGACGTAATTGACATTACTGCTGATATCAAATCAGATTGTTTCAAAGTAGATGATCCAAATGGCGGTACTGCTACCTTAACCATTGTTTATGGTGATGGCAACACTTATACCCAGACTGTTGATGTAGAAAACGGTAAAGCTGTATTTAAGGATGTTAAACTTGAAAATCCTGGTGATTTCACTTATAAAGTGGAATATTCCGGATACAGTTATAACAAGCATGAAGAAGGTATCAACGATTATCTTCCTTCCAGTGCTGAATCTGAATTACATATTTTAGCATTAAACACTACCGTTTCCAACGAGTCTGCAACCGGTAAACCTAAAGATAATGTTCACGTTGAGTTTACTGTAACTGATCAAAACGATCATCCTGTTGCTAATGGTACTTTAACTGTTACTGTGGATGGAACTACTTATACTGCTGAAGTAAGTGAAGGTAAAGCTGCTTTCGATATTATTTTACCAAATCCTGGTAATTACACTTATGATGTGAATTATGAGGGTAATGACTATTACAACCCATCTGTTGGACAACTTAATTTAACTGTTCAGAAAGTAGATGTAATTGTTACTCTTCCTGAAGTAATTAATTACACAGGTGCTGTGGTTGATATTGTTGTTGAAGTGGTTGATGAGTTTGGTGAATTGGTAAATGAAGGAACTATTACTTTAACCATTGATTGGGGTACTAAACTTTCCGATAAATTGATGGCTACTGCTCAAACTCTTACTGAAGAAGTTCATGACGGTAAAGCTACCTTTAGCGGAATCACTCTCGGTGAACCAGGAACCTATCCTTCTAAAGCAGAGTACAGTGGTACTGATTATTACAATGAAGCAGAAAATGAATCTGACGTAGTTGTATTGCCATTAGACACCACTACTGAAAGTGATGATGTTTCCGGTAAAGCTGGCGACAAAAAGGACATTACTGCTGATATCGTTGATCAAAACGGTAATCCGGTTAAAAACGGAACTGCAGTATTGAAAGTAAATGGTAAAGAATACACTGCTGAAGTAAAAGACGGTAAAGCTACATTCAAAGATGTGGAATTGCCTGATGAAAGTACTGAAGCTACTATTGAGTATTTAGGAAATGAATATTATAATCCATCCAATACTACTATTCAAATTACCATTATTCCTGAGGACGAACCTATAGATGATAATGAGACTGAAGAAGAACCTTCAACTCCTACATCAGAAAAAACCGTCCCTGTAATGCCTGCAGCTGGTAACCCAATTGCTTTAGTAGTTGTTGCTTTATTAAGCTTAGTTTCAACTGTCTCTTTCGGACGTAAAAAATAAATTTTTAGAAGATTAATTTCTTCTATTTTTATTTTTTTTTAAAATTATCTTTTTATTTTTTTATTTTTTTTAAATTCTTTTTTGTACTATTTTTAACTATTTTTAAAGATCATTTTTTCTATGGACTTTACTTGATATTTTTTATGAAAATTTTGCTAAAAAATTTCATTCAATTTAATTAAATAGACAATTAATTATTTGATAAGTATTATTGGTTTTTATTAATTTAAAAGAAGTTTACTTTAATTAAATGATATGTAACTATTATTTTTAATTTGATGTATTCTTCCATCTACATATCCTAATTAATTTTTTATAAAAAAAGAAAAAATAGTAATAAATAGAATAAAATAAAATTATTTTTTCCATTTATTTTTAAAAAATAGTAATTGATTAAATTAGATTAGATTTCAGTTGCACTCACTACATCATAATAAAATGCATCTGGCTCTTCAGATAGTTCTTTTGTGAATTTAAGCTCGAATTTGCCATCTTTTGTAGAGTCTATTTTAGAGTCATAGCTGTCTAAAAGATCATTTCCCTTATAGAAATTTACCTTGATTTCAATATTCTTATAGTCCTTCCCATTAACAGACTTTATGCTTTGGCTGAATGAATACTCATTCTTGTCTGCATTCCAGCTTGTTGTCGGCTCAATTGAATAATCAAAGAGGTCTGTATACTCTGAACTTTCTGGAATGAAAGTATTGGAAAGTGCTAAAAAGGCCCCAATGGCAACCACTGCAACGATTATTGCAATCATGACTATTGTAATTTTCTTATCCATGCTTAAGCTCCTTAATATTTTTTATATTTTCTCCATAAATTTACTTTTTGATTTTAGCGCTTGTCATCGCATCATCAGATACAAAATAATACTTGTAAATAGGCTCTTTTACTTTGTATTTTCCCCAAACAGCATGATATCCTTTAACATAAACCCATTGGGTAAATGATACATGGCCTCCAACCACTTTTGGCCTTAAAACCCAACCGTACTTTTGTCTCCAACCGTATTTCCAAACTATTCTATAACCAACAACCTTCTTCTTCAAACCTTTTCCAGAGATTTTCAAGCATTGGTCCTTGTTTAAGATGGTGATCTGGTTTGAAATCAAGTCATTCTTCAAGTCATTTAGACTATTATTGGCGAGGATGATTGCTTTTTTGGAAAAGTATGAATTGAATTCATCAAGGGTGAAATTAATGTTTCCTTCAGTTGAATCAGCTAAAAATATATGAGTGTCTGTTACCTTGCTTATTACTGTCCAATGCTCACATCCATTGATATTCAAATGAACTATGTTGTTTTCCTTAAGGCTTTTGGTGTCAACTTCAACTCCATAAGCGCTGAAGCCATAGTATTTTGCAGCATCAATCAAGGATTGCATGCTTGTTCCGTTCAAACTTGTGTTTGTATGTTTGGACACTTCATTTAAGCTAAGATTAAGCCCATTTCTGTTTAATGCAGTTGCAAGAGATGCAGGTCCACAACTGTAATTGTCATTTGCCATAACAACTCCTATTGTGTCCTTTTGCTTTTCTTCCACTATATTATCTATAGTTTCTGCTTCCGTTTGAACTGTTTTTTCTAATCCATCAGTTTCAAGATTATCAATATCTGAATCATTCAATTGTTCTAAACTTAAATCATTATTGATTGTATCATTAATTTCCATTGGATCAGTATCGCTTGCTGAGATTTGGCCGATTATTAAAAACAATGATACAATGCATATGATTAAAATGCTTCTATTTATTTTCATCATTATTTTTCTCCTATTTTTTTAACTTAGCTTTCGAAAATGGTTTTAAAGCAAATCTTGATTTAAAGATTAAAATTGTTTAATTATAGTAAACTTATTATAAATCTTTTATTTTGTAAACTATTTGTTATAAATAGTTTATTTTTGATATAAACTGATTTCCTTTTAAAACTAAGTTAATTTTTAATTTAAAATAGGATATATTTAAATTTAAGCATTTTAATAGATTATTTTTTAATTTCAATTATAATATATGCTTTAAATTGAAATTTACGAATTAATATCAATTTTATAATGATTTCGTAATTTTTCAGATGATTCTGATTTCATTATCCACTGATATTTTTATATAGTATTATAAACAAATTTATCAATTGATATTTCATTTAAGATAATTTTTTTACAAATTTTAAAGAAAATTCAAAAACTATATTTTATTGATTTATTTATGTGATTGAAATGGAAAGAGTAAACATTTTGGTAGAGGCGCTACCTTACATTAAACAATTTTACAATAAAAAGGTCATGATTAAGTACGGAGGCCATGCTATGGTGGATGATGAGGCAATGGCTTCTACAGCACGAGATACTGTATTATTGAAATATGTTGGAATGCAACCGATAGTTGTTCACGGAGGAGGTCCTGAAATTACCAGATCCATGAAGAAATTAGGAAAGGAACCTAAATTCATCAAGGGATTAAGGGTCACTGATGAGGAAACCATGAGCATTGTAAAAATGGTTCTTGTAGGTAATATCAACACAGATATCGTATCTCAAATCTGCTTGCATGACGGTAAAGGCGCTGGATTGTCTGGTAAGGACAATAAGCTTATTGAAGCATGCAAAAAGATTCATAAGATAAAGGATGAGGAAACCGGTGAGATTGAAGAGATTGATTTAGGGTTGGTTGGTGAAATCAAAAGAATCAATCCTGAAATTCTTGAAATGTACACTGAAAATGACTACATCCCAGTTGTTTCCCCTATTGGAATCGCTGAAGACGGCACTACATTGAACCTTAATGCAGACACTGTAGCCGGTGCAATAGCTGGTGAAATGGATGCAGAAAAGCTAATCATTTTAACTGATGTTCCTGGTGTCTTAAGGGACCCAAGCGATCCTTCAACCTTAATTCAAAGAATTCATGTGGATGAGATTCCTGCTCTTGTAGAAGAGGGAATTATCTCTGGAGGTATGATTCCTAAGATTGAAACCTGTGTTGATGCATTGAACAATGGAGTAAAATCAGCACATATCCTTGATGGAAGAATCAAACATACCTTACTTCTTGAAATCTTTACAAAAGAAGGTATTGGAACCATGATTTACAAGTAAATAATTACATTTGCTTGTTTCTTAACTTTTTTACTTTTTTTATTTTTTTCATTTCATTTAATTTTATTCATGATTGGACTGAATTTCATCTTTTAAGGGGTGATTTGATGGATAGCAATAAAGTTTTAATTATATGTTTAACAGTAATAGTCGTTTTAGGCATTTTTCTTGGAGCATTTTACATCATGAACTCCAACAATTCAAAAGACATGTCTGATAATAGTGATTTGAACTTGTCTGATGTAAGCGAAGACAACAGCTCTGAGATAAAAAAGGCATACATGGATTCTGATTCAAAACCAGCTAAGCATTATGACGATTGGCAAAAGGATTATGAAACCGGATTGTTTGATGAGTATGGAGACCCTATTTACCGTTCCGTATTTTCCACATCTGGCGGTCAGTACGATCCTGGAATATATGAAGCTTACTGGTCTTCAAATGGACCTATCAATGAAACAAGGATAGGTTAATCCTTAAAATTCTTTTTAATTTTCTATTTTTTATTTTCTATTTTTATTTCTATTTTCTATTTTCATTTCCTATTCTTCTCTTTTTTTTAATTTTTTCACTACATTTTTGTTCATTTTTTTAGCATATTTTTTCAATTTTTTTCTATTTATTATTTATATAATAAAAAATATAGTATTAATATAATAAATTATTGGAGAATAAAAATGCATAAAACTCATTATAAACTTCTTGTTTGTTTGATGATTTTCCTTTGTTTAATCATCATTCCAACATCATTTGCAGCAGATGCTGATGCATATTCAATGGATGAGAGTATTTTCTCAGATAATTCCTTGAATCTTGCAGAATCTGTAGAAGATAAAGAGGATTCACTGGATTCTATAGATGATGATATCTCACTAGATTCTGCGAATGATGAAGAGGAGATTCTTGATAGCAGTTCATCAGATAATGACATTCTTTCTGCAGATTATTATTTTAATAGTTTAAATGCCTCTGATGGATTAATAATAAAAAATAATTCTGTGATTCATTTAAAAAATGGAGTTTATAATGTTAATTTGTCTCAGAGTTTCAAAAATGTTAAGATTATTGGGCAAGATGCTAGCCAGACAATCCTTAAGAATTTGACGAAGAATGCTTTTAAGGTATATGGAACTTTTACTCTTATAAATGTCACTTTAGATGGTGCTGAAATATATAATTACGGCAAATTAAACGCTTCAAATGTAATATTCACTAATGGAGATGGGCAATTAGGTGCAAATAACGATGGATATGGTGGAGCTATTTGTTCCAAAGGAAACTCCTATTCTGTTTATTTGAATAATTGCAGTTTCTATAAGAATTCCGCAAGATATGGTGGAGCAATCTATTCAAGTTCCAGCACAATAAAAATAACAAATTGCAGATTCTTCAATAATTCTGCAAGTGTTGGCGGTGCCATTTATGCAATTGGAAACAATCTGGAAATCACCAATTGTGAATTCATTGATAACAATGCAAGTATTGGTGGAGCTTTAACATTATTGAATTCAAGTTCTAAAATAATCAATTTAACTGGAATCAACAACAATGCAAGCAATGATGGTGGTGTGATTTATCAGATGTATGGAAATCTAACTGTTTCCAAATCCACTTTCCTATCAAATGATGCTAGAAACGGAGCAGGCATATCTGTAGCTGGCACTAAAACCCTTTCAATAACTAACAATACATTTATCAACAATTCTGCAATTGGATATGCTGGAGCAGTATATTATATATTCAACAATAAAAGCAGTTTAGACAATTTCTATGAAAACAACACTGCTTCAGATTCTGATTATAATAATCTCTATAACACTTCCAATTTTGATTTCATCATCCAAGACAATAACTATACAATGTATGCTTATAATTTAAGCAATGGAAGTTTGCCAAGCAGTTACAGTTCTGTATCCAATGGCTATGTAACTTCTATAAAGAAACAAGGTGGAGGAGGTAATTGTTGGGCCTTTGCTACAATTTCCACTTTGGAATCCTGTATCCTAAAAGCATCTGGCATTCCTGCAGATCAGCTTGACTTGTCAGAAGAAAACATGAAAAACATTGCTGAGCTTTATTCGGTTTACGGCTGGGATGCGGAAACCAATGAGGGAGGATATCCTGATATGGCTTTAGGATACCTTTTAAGTTGGTTAGGGCCAGTCAATGATTCTGATGACAAGTATAATTATGCAAGTGTTTTATCTCCAGTCTTATCAAGCATAATGCATGTTCAGAATGTTTTATACCTAAAAAGAGATAGCTATACTGATAATGATATGATTAAACGAGCTATTATGGATTATGGGGCTGTTTTCACTCCAGTTTATACAAAATCCATCTCAATGCCAAAGGATAGCACTATTGGGTATTACATTTATAATAATGTTTCAGTCCGTAACCATGCAGTTTCAATAGTTGGATGGAATGATAGTATAGAAATACCTGGTGCCCCTGGAAAAGGTGCTTGGATTATTAAAAACAGTTGGGGAACTAGCAACGGTAACAATGGTTACTACTATCTTTCATATTATGATAAATCATCTATAGAATTAGGAAAATGGGGAGATGCATTTACATTCATTCTAAATGATACAATCAAGTTTGATAAGAACTATCAATATGACATTGCTAAAACAGATTTCTTCTACAATACCACAAATATTATATGGTATAAGAATATCTTCACTGCAACCGATGAGGAGTATTTGACTGCGGTTTCAACTTACTTTGAAAAGGAAACCAATTACACCTTATCAATTTATGTAAACAATACATTGAAATTGGTTCAATCTGCATTCAGTAATCCTGGATATTGGACTATAGACTTAAGGGAACCTATACATCTTAATGTTGGAGACATATTTGAAGTTGTCTTTAAGATAATGGTTAAAGGAGACGTAGGAGTTCCTATTTCAGAATCACAAAGCTTAAACAATCAGTTTTATAGGAAAAACATTTCATTCATCAGCTATAACGGTAAAACCTGGACAGATTTATATGAATTGGAATGGAATGATTATCCAGATCACTTTTACAAGTCTCAAGTGGCTTGCATAAAGGCATTTACAATATTGGATAGAGTTAATGCTACAAGTACATGGAGTATGGATTTCCTCACTGTTGATGGAAAAAGCTTCAATCCTGTAAATTTCACAGTTAGTGTTACAAATCAATATGGAATGCCTGTAAATTGTGGTAAAGTTAAATTTATTTTCACTAATGAAGGCTCACCGGATGATGTTGTTTATGTGGATGTTCACAGTGGTGTTGCAAAACTTAGTTACATATTTAAGAGAGGATTCCATAACATATCTGCAGAATTCATATCCTGTGCTTATAATTCTCTTAACAAATTCAATTCATCTGTGAACATTACAAAATATGACCTTGCAATG
>Ga0129307_1002409_pt1 | contig 14806 bp, 16 predicted proteins | sample P1105metagenome_FD_94437 | JGI IMG/M metagenome (GOLD analysis project Ga0129307, IMG submission 94437) | Capybara group fecal microbial communities from Wisconsin, USA - P1105 metagenome | ecosystem: Host-associated > Mammals > Digestive system > Large intestine > Fecal | place: USA: Wisconsin... | reverse complement strand
CTATTACATGCCGTCCAGCAGACTTAATCGAGCCAGGTCTTGCTAAGTTCGAAGAGGAGTGCAAGCAGTGGAAGCAGCAGGATGAAGACGTTCTTTCATACGCATTGTTCCCAAAGGTTGCTACAGAGTTCTTCGAGTATCGTGAAGCTCAGCAGACCAAGGTTGATCCTGCTAAGGCAGACAAGGAAAACAAGGCTTATCCTGTTTAATTCTTGATTATTTGAGTAATGCAAGAAATCTTGCATTACTCATTTTTTTTTACTATACTTTTTGATAGAGTTATGAATCTGAAATAATTGTTGGGGGAGTTACTGTTAACGTCTTTTACGAGGGTAATGAATGGCAACAACTACAGATTTAATTACAAAAATTAACGAAAACTATGGAAAAATGTCAAAGGGCCAAAAGCTTTTGGCGAATTACATTATCGACAATTATGATAAGGCCGTATTTCTTACTGCAGCAAAGCTTGGCGAGATAATCGGCGTATCAGAGTCTACTGTTGTGCGTTTTGCTTCTTTTATTGGTTATAAGGGCTATCCTGAGTTTCAACAGTCTTTAGAGGAGCTTGTGCGCACTAAGCTTAACACTTCCGACAGAATAGAGATTACTAATGGTGGCATAGAACAAAATGGAGTGCTTCGATCTGTGCTTTCTTCTGATGCACTTAAAATCAAAAACACCATGGAAAATATAGACGAGGCAGCCTTTGAAAATGCTATAGAAACACTTATTAATGCGCGTCGTATATACGTAGTAGGGCTTCGTTCCTGTGCACCTTTGGCGTCATTTTTAGCCTTTTATCTAAACATGATATTTGACAATGTTATCAATCTTCAGACTAGCTCTACAAGTGAGTTGTTTGAACAAATGATACATATTACAGATAAAGACTGCATCATAGGCATTTCATTTCCAAGATATTCAATGCGTACCTTAAAGGCATTGGAGTTTGCGAATAATCGACTGGCAAATGTTATTACAATTACAGACTCAATACATTCTCCAATGAATCTTTACAGCTCGTGCAATCTTATTGCAGAAAGTGATATGCACTCTATTGTAGATTCTTTGGTAGCGCCTTTATCGGTTATTAATGCGCTTATAGTTGAACTTTGCAATCGCAAACAGAGCGATGTAGCCGAGACTCTAGATATGATTGAAAATGTCTGGAGCAATTATCAGTTCTACGAAAACGATGAAATCGATATGGTGGAGGATTCCATCAAAATGACTTATCCCGGAGAAAATTAATGAGTAACGTTGTAGTAATTGGCGGTGGAGCTGCTGGCATGATGGCAGCATATGCTGCTGGTATGTGTGGCCATATGGTTACACTTATAGAAAAGAATGAGAAGCTTGGCAAAAAGATATATATCACTGGAAAAGGTAGATGTAATTTTACTAATGCCTGTGATGTGGAGGATTTCTTTAAAAATGTAGTTAGTAATCCTAAATTTTTGTATAGCGCCTTATATACATTTAGTCCAGAGTCTATGATTGATTTTGTAGAAATGCATGGTACCAAGACCAAGGTGGAACGTGGAAATAGGGCATTTCCTGAGTCTGACCATGCTTCTGATATTACTAAAGCGCTAGATAAGGGTTTAAAAGAATATGGAATAAAGGTTCTACTTAACACTAAAGTTCAAAAGATTATTATTAAAGATAATATCGTAAATGCGATAAAGCTTTCTGACGGCTCTCAAATTGAGGCCGATAATGTTATAGTTTGCACTGGTGGTCTTTCATATTCCACAACTGGCTCTACAGGAGATGGCTTGAAATGGGCTAAGGACATGGGCCTTAAGGTTACTGATTGCAGACCAGCTTTGGTTCCATGCAACTGCAAGGAAAGCTACATAATGAGCATGCAGGGCTTGTCCCTTAAAAATGTTAATTTAAAGATTTTTAGTGGCAAGAAAAAGCTCTTTGATAGCTTTGGTGAAATGCTCTTTACACATTTTGGTGTATCAGGGCCTCTTGTTTTGTCAGTTAGCTCTATTGTTGGAAAGAGGCTTCAGGAAGAAGGCTGTCTGAATGCTTTTATAGATTTAAAGCCAGCACTGTCTTATGAGGAGCTTGATGCAAGGGTTCTTAGAGATTTTAATGACAATATGAACAAGCATCTTAGCACCGTTCTTAGAGGATTACTTCCTTCATCTATGGTTCCTGTTTTTATTGAACTTATGGACTTTGATGATGAAAGGCAGATTAACTCTATTACCAAGGAAGAACGAGCTAATCTTGTGTCTCTTCTAAAGGCATTTCCTTTTACCATAAATGGTCTTAGAGAGTTTAAAGAGGCTATAATCACTCAAGGAGGTGTCTCTGTAAAGGAAATAGACCCAAGCACTATGCAGTGCAAAAACATTAAAGGACTTTCCTTTGCTGGAGAGGTTCTGGATTTAGACGCCTTTACAGGCGGTTTTAATTTGCAAATTGCTTGGTCTACCGGTTATTTGGCTGGTATATCAATTCAATAATACAATTTTATTCGGAGGATTTTAATTATGGCAATGAATGTTGCAATCGACGGACCTGCAGGTGCAGGTAAATCTACAATAGCTAAGGCTGTTGCAAAAAAAATGGGTTATGTTTACGTGGATACTGGGGCCATGTATCGCGCTATGGGACTTTATTTCCTTAGAGCAGGTATCGCTTCAGATGATGAGGCCAAAATCGCATCTGTTGTTGATGATATAAATGTTTCAATCAAGTATGAGGATGGGGCACAGCACGTTATTTTAAATGGTGAGGATGTAACAGGTCTTATTCGTACAGAAGAAGTAGGAAACATGGCTAGTGCATCATCTGTATATGCGCCTGTTCGCACTAAGCTTGTTGCTTTACAGCAGGAGCTTGCAACGACAACTGATGTAATTATGGATGGTCGTGATATAGGTACTGTTGTCCTTCCAAATGCGGATGTTAAGGTTTTCCTTACAGCTTCTGTTGAGTGTAGAGCAAAGCGTAGATACGATGAGCTTGTAGCAAAAGGAGAGACTCCTGATTTTGATAAGATAGCAAAGGATATTGAGGAGAGAGACTACAGAGATTCTCACCGCGAAATCAGCCCTTTAAAGCAGGCTGATGATGCTGTCTTAGTTGATAGCTCAGATATGACAATCGATGAGGTTGTAAATACAATTATAGATTTATGCAAATAATTGAGGTGGATTTTGAAAGTTATATTGGCAGAATCAGCAGGCTTTTGTTTTGGTGTTCAAAGAGCTGTTGATGTAGTTAAAAAGCAAATACAGGATGGCTCCAAGCCACTTTATACTTATGGACCAATCATTCATAACGAAGAGGTGGTTCGTGAGTTTGAGGAAAATGGTGTGCAGGTAATGGAAGAGGACAGAGTGGATGATTACGAGCCTGGCACAGTTATTATTCGTTCTCATGGTGTTACTAGAGCAGTTGAGGAGTCTCTTAAGGCAAAGGGTCATACTATTATTGATGCCACTTGTCCATTTGTTAAAAAGATTCACCGAGCTGTTGACGAGCACTCAAAAGCAGGAGAACATATTGTTATTATTGGCAATCCTGAGAATCCCGAGGTTAGAGGTATTGTTGGATGGATTAACGGAAATGCGTATTCAGTTATTTCCGATAATGAATCAGCATTTAACTTTTCAGTTAATTCTCAGTCGACAGTTTGTATTGTGTCTCAAACCACCTTTAACCATAAGAAATTTCAAGAATTAGTTGAAATTATAAAGCAAAAAGGTTATGATATTATTGTTTTGAATACAATATGCGATGCGACTAACAAAAGGCAAGTTGAAGCGGCTGAAATAGCTGGTAGAGTAGATGCCATGGTTGTTATTGGAAGTAAAAATTCATCTAACACCCAAAAGTTGTATGAGATATGCAAAACACGATGCAACGATACTTACTATATACAGACGGCGGATGATTTCCAGCCTTCTGACCTTGGTTCCATTGAAAGTGTAGGTATTACCGCAGGGGCTTCCACCCCAAACAATATTATCGAGGAGGTTCAAAAGAAATGTCAGAAATGAGTTTTGAACAAATGTTGGAGGAATCATTTAAAACTATACACAATGGAGAGGTAGTAGATGGTACTGTTATCAGTGTTAAGCCAGATGAGATTGTCTTAAACATTGGTTATAAATCAGATGGTATAATTACACGTTCAGAGTACACAAACGAGTCAAATGTTGATCTTACTACAGTTGTTAAAGTTGGCGACCCACTTTCTGCTATTGTTGTAAAGGTAAATGATGGCGAAGGTCAGGTTCTCCTTTCATACAAGAGACTTGCTCAGGAAAAGGGCAATGAGAGACTTGCAGAAGCTTTCGAGAGTGGCGAGGTTCTCACAGCTACAGTTGATAAAGTTCTTAAGGGCGGTCTTACAGTTGTTGTTGACGAAGCTAGAGTATTTATCCCTGCTTCATTTGTATCAGATGTATACGAGAAGGATCTTGGTAAGTACCAGGGTCAGGAAATCAGCTTTGTTATTACAGAGTTCGATCCAAAGCGTCGTCGTATCATCGGTAACAGAAAGACACTTCTTGTTGCTGACAGAGCAAAGGCACAGGAAGAGCTTATGGCAAAGATTGCTGTAGGTCAGGAATTCGAAGGTACAGTTAAGAATGTTAAGGATTTCGGTGCATTCATCGATTTAGGTGGTGCTGATGGTCTTCTTCACATCTCAGAGATGAGCTGGGGACGTGTTGAGAATCCTACAAAGACTCTTAATGTTGGCGATACAATCAAGGTATTCGTTAAAGAGATTAAGGATGGCAAGATTGCACTTTCTTGCAAGTTCGATGACGAGAATCCATGGAACGGCGCTGCTGAGAAGTATGCAGTTGGTTCTGTAGTAAAGGGTAAAGTTGTTCGCATGAAAGACTTTGGTGCTTTCGTAGAGCTTGCTCCTGGAATCGATGCTTTACTTCACGTATCACAGATTTCTAAGGAACGTATCGAGAAGCCTTCTGATGTTCTTTCAATCGGACAGGAGATTGAGGCTAAGGTTGTTGAGTTTAACGACGAAGACAAGAAGATCAGCCTTTCAATTAAGGCACTCCTTGAGCCAGAGCAGGCAGAAGAGTCTGACGAAGAGGTTGCTGATGTAAATATCGAGGAAGTAGCTGCTTCTGAAGAATAATTCTAGATTTTCTACAGGCCTAGGTTTTACCTAGGTCTGTTTTTACTTGGCGAGGAATATGATTTATAGTTTTTATATTCTTTGTGTTAGGGGAATAAGTAACATTTTTTACACAAATATTAGGTAAAATGTATTTTAGATTCGTATAAATAAATTGATAGGAGAATTTAGCATGGAGAATTACGAAGGATTCAAGAAAAGTATATACTCCTTAACTAAAATAAATTTGGACGCATATAAAGAAAAGCAAATGCGTCGTCGCATAGATTCTTTGGTTGTTAAAAACAAATGCAAGACCTACGAGGAATACGTGGTTTTGTTAAAGGCTGACAAGGAAGTTTTTGATGAGTTTATCAATTTCCTTACCATAAATGTATCAGAATTTTATAGAAATCCAGACCAATGGGAGCTTATGGTAAAGGAATTTATGCCAGAGCTTATTAAGAAGTCTGGGGAGCAGTTAAAGATTTGGAGCGCTGCATGCTCTACAGGTGATGAGCCATATTCACTTGTAATGGCTCTTTCTACACTTGTTCCCCTTAGTAAAATTAAGATTTTTGCTACTGATTTGGACAAGCAGGTTATTGCAACTGCAAAGGTTGGACTATATAGTGCTAAGAGTATTGCAAACGTTCCTGCTGATTTAAAGAAAAAGTATTTTACACCTGTTGGTGGTTCATACCAGATTAGTGATGAAATCAAGAGATGTGTTGAGTTTAAGGAGCACAATCTCCTTAGAGATCCATACCCATCTAATTACGATATGATTGTTTGTAGAAATGTATTGATTTACTTTACCGATGAGGCCAAGGCAGAAGTCTATGATAAGTTCTGCAAGTCTCTTAAGCAGGGCGGTATACTTTTCATAGGCTCAACAGAGCAGGTTATCGACTACAAAGAGCTTGGATATAAGCGTAGATATTCATTCTACTATGAAAAGGTTTAAGTAAAAAATTGCTTCAGCTTAAAAGCTGAAGCTTTTTTTAATGTTTAAGCATATATTTTGCTATTTTAACAAGAAGTAATTCTGATATATCATCTGCATTTACGAATGCTTCTTTAGAATCGTATTCAGGTTTAAATATTCTTGTATTTGAACCCACGTCAAGCTTGTCTGGAAGGGATACAAAAGAAGCTTCTAGTGATACCTTGCAATCTCTTTTAGAGGCAGGTCTTCTGTTGGCTTTATCCATACTTTCTCCGATAGATTTTGGAATAATGATATCTTCTTCGATTAAATAATAATAGTTTCTGAAATCTGGTAAGAAGGTATATAAGCTTCCTTTGAAAAGATTTAAAGTAACGTATATACGATTATCTTTAATCATATATATTCCGTAATCACGAATTTTATTAATTGGACATGGCAAGGATACATTACATGCCACTTCAAATCTTAATTTTGAATCGTCCATTTCTTTTTTAACAAAGGTTATTTCATCAGTAAGTAAATCTGAATAGGATAGTATGTCAGCAATATAAATCATACCTTTTACATCCTCGAAGTTGTGTAAGAGGATAAGGTTCTTAGATTCCTCGTCGCCAACTAAAGAATAGTGTTGATAGACAGGGATTAATTCGCCGCCATTATATTTATCATCTCGATGCAATCCTAGGAATTCTTCGATTGTTTTTTGCTTGTAATTTGGCAAATCAAGAAGGCATTTTGCCTTGGTTGTTGTAAGGTACATATCTATATGACGCTTTGATTTGATTGAGGTATTGAAATGATATTTGCGACATCTTTCAACAATAAATGATTCGTCAAATCGAGTGGAATTAAATCCTAAGAGGCAATCGTATTGGTTGAGAACTTTTTCAAATTCCTGTAGAATTTCTAGTTCCTCAGATTCATTATTTGCAAGAAGCTGAGTGATTGTGATTTTGTTGCTTAGTCTTGTGGCATAGCCAATCATGTATATAAATGACTTTCTTGGTGAAAGTCCGGTACACTCTATATCAAAAAATATTGTGTTGGCAGTGAAATATTTTTCTAATGAATAGCTTATATTATCAATTTCGTAATTGTTGCTTATGATTTCCATAAATTAATCCTCTGGTATTTTGAAGTCACTCCATTATATTACACTATATCTATTGGTTTGGTACTTAAAAATGTACAATATAAGTGATAATTATTCTCTTTTATTCATCTTTAAAATGATATAATTTTCATATGAGAGTTAATTAGGAGTTCTATATAACATTAATTCTAAATTAGTTTACTTTTAAAAGAAAGAGGGGTAAAGCTGATGGGTCTTAGGACTTTTAAGGGCGGCGTTCATCCTTACGACGGAAAAGAGCTTTCTAAAGAAAAGCCTACTAAGGAATTGAAGCCACAGGGCGAAATGGTCTATCCATTATCGCAACACATTGGTGCACCAGCGACAGCGTGTGTTTCGGTTGGTGATACTGTGCTTAGGGGCCAGAAGATAGCAGAAGCAGGCGGATTCGTTTCTGCACCGATTTTTTCTTCTGTTTCCGGTTCAGTTAAAGCCATCGAACCTAGACGTGTAGCCACTGGCGACTTGGTTAATTCCATCATCATCGAAAGTGATGGAAAGTTTATTGAAACTGGTTTTGAAGGATGTGAGGATTACACAGATCTTTCAAACGAGGACATCATCAAAAAGATTCAAGATGCCGGAGTAGTTGGTATGGGAGGCGCAGGTTTCCCAACACATGTTAAGCTTTCTCCAAACAACCCGGAAAAGATTGAGTACATCATTGCCAATTGCGCAGAGTGTGAGCCATATCTTACATCTGATTATCGCTCAATGGTAGAGGAGCCTGAGAAACTTATTACAGGAATGAAGATTATTCTTCAGCTATTCCCTAAAGCTAAGGGACTTCTTGGTATCGAGGATAACAAGGCTGATGTTATTGCATCTTTGCAAAAGCTCACTCAAAACGAGAGTCGTATTGAGGTAGTACCTCTTATGACAAAGTACCCTCAGGGTGGTGAGCGTCAACTTATCAAGGCTTGTACAGGTCGAGAAATCAACTCCAAGATGCTTCCTGCAGATGCTGGTTGTATCGTTGATAATGTTGCCACAATCAATGCTGTTTATACGGCAGTTGTTGAGGGCAAGCCTGTTATGGACAGAATCTTTACTGTTACTGGCGATTCTGTTATGGAGCCTCGCAACTTTAGAATATGCATTGGTACCAGCTGCAAAGAGATTCTTGAGGCTGCTGGCGGCTATGTTCGTCCACCTAAGAAGCTTATTTCTGGTGGTCCTATGATGGGATTTGCACTTATGGATGTGGATGTTCCTACAACCAAGACATCCGGTGCGCTTCTTTGTTTGTCACAGGATGAGGTTTCTTCCTTTGAGACAACTGCTTGCATTAATTGCGGCCGATGTGTTAGCGCTTGTCCTGAAAATCTTATTCCATCACGACTTTCAAAGTTCTCAGACCAAGGCGACAAGGCAGAGTTTGAAAAGTGGTATGGACTTGAGTGTATAGAGTGCGGTAGCTGTAGCTTTGCTTGCCCTGCAAGAAAGCCACTTGCTCAAGCAATCAAGACCATGAAAAAGATGGTTCTTGCAGACAAGAGAAAAAAGTAGAAAGGATAAGGTGAGAAATGAGCGATTTATTAAAGGTTTCTTCTTCACCACATGTGCGAGCAAAGGACGACACCACTAGAATCATGCTCTATGTGATTCTTGCACTTATGCCAACTACAATTTTTGGAATTTTCAATTTTGGTTTAAGAGCTTTGGCTTTAGTTGTTGTCTGTATGGCGACATGTGTTTTATCAGAGTATTTATTTGAAAAGGCCATCGGCAAGAAGAGTACTGTAGGAGATTTAAGTGCTGCAGTTACTGGTTTATTACTTGCCCTCAACCTGCCACATACACTTCCAATTTGGCAAGCTGTTATCGGTAGTGTTTTTGCCATTGTAGTTGTTAAGATGCTCTTTGGCGGACTTGGTCAGAACTTCATGAACCCAGCATTAGGCGGTAGAGTATTTCTTGTAATATCATTTGCTGCAACAATGACTCATTTTGAGTTTGATGGAGTTGCTGGTGCAACACCTCTTGCACTTTTAAAGAGCGGTGAGGCTGTTAATACTATTGATATGTTAATTGGACGTACAGGAGGTACAATCGGTGAGACTAGTACAATCTGTATTTTGATTGGAGCAATCATTCTGATTTTACTTGGAGTTATCGATCTTACAATTCCTGGTGTATATATCTGTTCTTTTGTAGTTTTCCTTGTTCTCTTTGGTGGACATGGACTTGATTCAACATTTATTGTTGCTCATCTTTGTGGTGGTGGTCTTATGCTTGGTGCCTTCTTTATGGCAACAGATTACGTTACCTCACCAATTACACCTATGGGCAAGGTACTATTTGGTATTTGTCTAGGTGTTCTTACAGGTATATTTAGAATATTTGGAAATAGTGCAGAGGGTGTTAGCTTTGCTATTATTTTCAGTAATTTACTTGTACCTTTAATTGAAAAGGTTACAGTACCTCGTGCTTTTGGCGTTACAAGAGTCAAAAAACCAAAGGAGGTGAAGGCTAATGAATAAATTAGTTAAAGATGCTTTGGTTCTTACTTGTATCACAGTTATTGCTGGATTTGCTCTTGGTTTAGTATATGAGATTACTAAGGGGCCTATTGCAAAGGCTGAGGAAGACGCTTTACAAAAGGCTTATCAGACTGTTTTTTCAGATGCTAAGTCCTTTGCTGATATGGACGGTTTTGATTCAGCAAAGGCTACAGACATCGTTGTAAAAGCAGGTTTTACAGATGATACAATTGACAATTGTGTTCAGGCTCTTGATGCCGATGGCAACCCAATTGGATACGTAATTACAGTTACTAGTAAGGCTGGTTACGGCGGAGATATTACATTCTCTCTTGGTGTTACCAACGATGGTGTTTTAAATGGTTATTCAATCACAAGCATTTCTGAGACAGCTGGTCTTGGTATGAAGGCCAGAGATACAGGAGCTGGTACATTCTCATATCAGTTCGAAAACAGAAAGGCTGAGATTTTTACAGTAACAAAGACTGGTGCGTCTAATTCTTCTGAGATTGATGCTATTTCGGCTGCTACAATTACATCTCGTGCAGTTACAAATGGTGTCAATGCTGGCGTTACCTACTTTAATTCATTAGTAGGAGGTGCTGTAGATGAATAAGAATATAGAACGATTAGTAAATGGTCTTTGGAAAGAAAATCCTACTTTTGTACTGATGCTTGGTATGTGTCCAACACTTGCTGTTACCACATCGGCTATCAACGGTATAGGTATGGGACTTTCAACAACAGTTGTACTTGTTCTTTCCAACATTATGATTTCTGCCCTTAGAAAGCTTATTCCTGACAGAGTTAGAATGCCAGCTTTCATTGTAGTAGTGGCATCCTTCGTTACGATAGTACAGTTCTTGATGCAGGGCTTTACACCTTCACTTTATGCATCACTTGGAATTTACATTCCACTTATTGTTGTTAACTGTATCATATTAGGACGTGCAGAAAGTTATGCTTCCAAGAATCCAGTTATTCCATCACTTTTCGATGGAGTTGGTATGGGGCTTGGTTTTACAGTTGGTCTTACATTTATTGGTATAGTTAGAGAGGTTCTTGGCAATGGTTCAGTATTTGATATTGCAATCAAGCCTTTAAACGATTACCACATCACATTGTTTGGTTTGGCGCCTGGTGCATTTATAGTTCTTGGCTTCCTTGTGGCCGTTATGAACGTTGTTCGTCGCAAGATGGAAGCAAAGGGAAGACCTCTTCCTGAGGTTCAGGGCTGCTTGGCAGGAGATTGTACTACTTGTACACTTTCTACAGCATGTACTGGCAAGTCAATGGTACATGTTAAGCCAGAAGAGATTCCTGTTAATCCTAAGGATGTGGCTAAGCCAGTTCCAAACACTAATGTCGAAGTTAAGCATGCTGATAATCAGCATAATACAGAGGACGTTGAGGAGGCAGGGCGCGCTTCTTCATATGCCGATGAAATGTTAGAAGGAAAGGGGGAGGATGAATAATGAGTTATTTTACAGGTTTAATTTTACTTTTAGTTGCATCTGCAATTGTAAATAACGTTGTACTTTCTCAGTTCCTTGGCCTTTGTCCTTTCCTTGGTGTATCTAAAAAGGTTGAGACTGCAGCCGGCATGGGCGGAGCTGTTATATTCGTAATTACGATAGCTTCCTTTGTTGCCAGTCTTATTTACAAATATGTACTTGCTCCTACAGGATTTGAGTACATGCAGACAATCGTATTTATTTTGGTTATTGCTGCCTTGGTTCAGTTTGTAGAGATGTTCCTTAAAAAGAGTGTCCCTGCTTTATATGAATCACTTGGCGTGTACCTTCCACTTATCACAACGAACTGTGCTGTGCTTGGTACAGCAATCAATAATGTTACTAACAACTACGATATTCTTGAAAGTGTCATCAATGGTTTCGGTGTTGCAGTTGGTTTTACAATCGCCATCGTTATCATGGCTGGTATCAGAGAGAAAATCGAATACAACGATATTCCAGAAACATTCAAGGGCTCAGCTATTGTACTTATTACTGCAGGTCTTATGGCCATGGCTTTCCTTGGATTCTCTGGCGTAATATAAGGAGGGCTGACTTATGAGTATAACAGGTATTTTACTGGCAGCTGTTATCGTTGGCGCTACTGGTTGTATTATTGGATTCTTCCTTTGCTTCTCGTCTGAGAAGTTTAAGGTAGAAGTAGATCCTCGAGAAGAGGCTGTACTTGGAGTTTTACCAGGCAATAACTGTGGTGGTTGTGGATACGCAGGTTGTTCTGGTCTTGCTGCAGCAATTGCCAAGGGCGAAGCACCGGTTAATCAGTGCCCTGTAGGCGGAGCACCTGTTGCGGCTCAGATTTCTGAGATTATGGGTGTGGCTGCAGAGGAAGGCGTTCGTAAGGTTGCATTTGTAATGTGTAACGGAACTTGCGAGAATGCTACTCAGTTGTATGATTACAACGGTGTTGAGGATTGTAAGGCCATGGCTTTTGTTCCTGGAGGTGGTCCTAAGGCTTGTTCTTATGGCTGTATGGGATTTGGTTCTTGTGTCAAGGCATGTCCTTTCGATGCTATTCACATCGTTGATGGTGTGGCTCTTGTTGATAAGGAGGCATGTAAAGCATGTGGTAAGTGCGTAGATACATGTCCAAATCACCTTATAGAGCTTATTCCTTACGACTTTGGTCATGCTGTTCGTTGCCACAACAACGACAAGGGCAAAGATGTTATGAGTGTATGTAAGGTTGGATGTATCGGCTGTCACAAGTGCGAGAAGGTTTGTGAGTTTGATGCAATCCACGTTGACGGATTTTTTGCTCATATTGACCAAGAGAAGTGTACAAGCTGTGGAAAGTGTGCAGAGGCTTGTCCACGTCATATTATTCTTTAGAATAATCTTTTAATAAATCATTTACGCCTTGTAGCTACCTGGCTTTTTAATGGCTTGGTAGCATAACAAGGCGTTTGCTGTTTTTCTTCTTGCCATTAAACTATTTTTAGTGGTATGATAAAGCGAATATAAATAGGAGAACGCTATGTACGGACACGATTTCAAAGAAAAGAAAAGAGTGGTTGTTAAGGTAGGTTCATCTACAATTACACATGAGGCCACTGGAAATATAGACTATACTAAGCTTGAGCGACTTGTTAGACAGCTTTGCGATTTGAGAGCTCAGGGCAAGGATGTATGCCTTGTATCTTCAGGTGCTGTTGCTGTTGGTCGTTATGCTATAGGTTTGAAGGAGCGTCCATCTGATTTGGCAACTAAGCAGGCTTGTGCATCAATTGGTCAGGCCTATCTTATGTCAATTTATCAAAAGCTTTTCTCAGAATACAATCAGAAGGCTAGTCAGATTCTTATGACTAAAAAGACTATGACCGACCCAGAGTCTAGAGCCAATGCTCGCAACACATTTGAGCGTTTATTTGAGCTTGGTGTTATTCCAGTTGTAAATGAGAATGATACTGTTGCAACACACGAGATTCAGTTTGGTGATAATGATTCTTTATCAGCAATAGTTGCAGCTCTTGTGAAGGCAGATGCTCTTATTTTACTTTCAGATATAGATGGCTTATACACAGCCAATCCTAATACTAATCCAGATGCTGAGTTTGTTGATGTTGTTGATGACATCGACAAGGTTATGAGCATGGCATCATCGGACACTACTTCAGATGTTGGCACTGGAGGCATGACTGCAAAGCTTAGAGCGGCTCAGATTGCTACATTTTCTGGCGCAGATATGGTTATTACTAACGGTGCTCACATTGGAAATATTCACCGTATTTTTGAGAACAAGGATAAAGGCACACTCTTTGTTTCCAACAAAAGAGATGATGTTAGAGTTTTAGATTTATTAGAGGATTAATTATGATTACAGAAAAAGATATTGCAAGAATTAATGAGCTTTATCACAAAAGTAAATCCGAGGGACTTACAGAGCCCGAGAAGCAGGAACAAGCAAAGCTTAGAAGAGCATATATAGATGCTATAAAGGGCAATGTTCGTGCACAGCTTAACAACATTGATATTGTAGATGAGAACGGTAACGTTGAAAATCTTGGCGAAAAGTATGGAAAAGTCTCGAAATAATTCACTTAGACAAGAATATAAAAGGCTTAGAGATTCTCTTTCGTCAGAGGAGAGGTTTTCAAAATCTCAAGCTATCAAGGATAAGTTTTTGGCTCTTTTAGAATCTGATTTTAAAGGGGCTAATATTTTTTTATGCTTTTATCCCTTTGGCTCTGAGGTAGATTTGACCGCTCTTTATGAGCACTTACTTAAGCTAGGAAAAGACCTTTATTTTCCAGTTTCTAACGTCTCTAATCACAAGCTTACCTTTAGACGGGTTAAGGATATGAATGTAGACTTCAAAGCTGGAGCTTATGGTATTATGGAGCCCAAAGATAACCTTAATGACTTATCCGTAGATATTTTAGATAAAATGGTTGTGATTACACCGGGACTTATTTTTGACAAAGCCTTAAATAGGATTGGCTATGGAGCAGGATATTATGATAGATTTTTTGCTTCCTGCAGCAAAACTACCATTAAGGTTGGTGTGGGATTTGATTTTCAGGTTACTGATGAATTAGAAGTTACTTCATTGGATGTACCGATGGATTATATAATTACTAACAACTGCATTTTGAAAGGGGCAAAACTATGACATTAAAAGAATTAGCTACAAAGGCAAAAGAAGCAAAATATACAGTTGCAGCACTTTCTACTGAGCAAAAGGTACAGGGTATTTCGGCTGTAGCTGATGCTCTTGAAAAAAACGCTGCTGATATTATAAGCGCCAATGCTATTGATATGGAAAATGGTAAAAAGAAGGGACTTTCTGTTGGACTTTTGGATAGACTTAAGCTTGATGAAGCAAGAATTAAGGGTATTTCTGATGGACTTCGTCAGGTAGTAAGCCTTGAGGATCCAATTGGCAAGGTTACTGAGACTTGGACTCGCCCAAACGGCCTTGTTATTTCAAAGAGACTTATTCCAATCGGTGTTGTTGGAGTTATCTATGAGGCTCGTCCAAACGTTACTGTTGATGTATTTGGACTTTGCTTTATGACAGGTAATGTAGTTATTTTAAAAGGCGGTAGTGACGCTTTAGAGTCAAATAAAGCTATTGTAAAGGTTATT
>Ga0129307_1002407_pt1 | contig 14824 bp, 17 predicted proteins | sample P1105metagenome_FD_94437 | JGI IMG/M metagenome (GOLD analysis project Ga0129307, IMG submission 94437) | Capybara group fecal microbial communities from Wisconsin, USA - P1105 metagenome | ecosystem: Host-associated > Mammals > Digestive system > Large intestine > Fecal | place: USA: Wisconsin... | reverse complement strand
TGGTATCGACAGACTTACGATGCTTCTTACCAACAGCCCTGCGATTAGAGATGTATTGCTATTCCCAACTTTGAAGAGCCTCGACTGATGAAAACCCAGTAACCACAAGGGTTTGCGGGTTTGACGATAGCGGAAAGTCATGCAAATGTACAGCAAAAATTCAAATCGAAATGCGCGTTTATGCGGTAATATGCGGTTTCGATAGCTTTCAGGACAACCGAATATAGTAAGACTTTAAGGACACTTTCCAAGAAAGAAATTTCAAGGAGAGTGTCTTTTTTTGCCTGTTGTTATGGTGAACTACAGGACCGTCGGTCCTGAAGTGTAAAAATGCAGTGGTCAGTTTTGGGTCATTTTTCGAGATCGGAAAGGAGGAAAACCGCGAATGTATGGGACAGCGATAGTGCATGTGTTGTTGCGTCACACGAAAAATCACATGAGCCTGCGGAAGAATAAATCGCCATAGGAGGAGAAATATCGCATGGAATACAGAAACACAAGGTTTCCCGAAGAACTCGTAAATGTAAGGGTGCAGGCAAATACATCATATCAGATCAAGAGGGTGATGGAGCTTGTACAGAATGAGAAAGGACTGGAGCTGATGAGCTGCTCAAAGGTTATGCCGAACTCAGGAACCGGACCGAGGCTCCGACAGTTCGCAACCTTCAAAGATTTGAAGTACGAAAAGAAACAACAGCAAAGAAAAAGTAAAAAAAGAAACTACAGAAGAAAATTCTGATAAGGAGGACGCTCATGTGTAAAGTGATAGCAATAGCAAATCAAAAAGGCGGTGTGGGAAAGACCACAACCGCTGCAAATTTAGGAATCGGACTTGCTAAAGCCGGCAAAAAGGTCATTTTGATTGACGCTGATGCTCAGGGTTCATTAACCGCAAGTCTTGGATATGATGAACCGGATTCGATGGAATATACCATTTCAACGGTTCTTGGGAAGGTTATAAACGATGAGGAGATAGATCCGCAAGAGGGGATCCTGCATCATGCGGAGGGAATTGATCTGATGCCCAGTAATATCGAACTTTCCGGTTTGGAAGTCTCTCTCGTAAATGTTATGAGCAGAGAACTGGTGCTTCGGGAATACATAGATCAGATCAGAGATCAGTATGACTATTGTCTGATAGACTGTATGCCTTCACTTGGTATGGTAACTGTTAATGCTTTTGCATCCGCGGACAGTATTCTGATACCCGTACAAGCCGCGTATCTGCCTGCTAAGGGCCTGGAACAGCTTATAAAGACAGTCGGCAAGGTGAAACGACAGATCAATCCTAAACTCAAAATAGAGGGCATTCTGCTGACAATGGTGGATGGCAGGACGAATTACGCACGAGAGATCATTCAACTACTTGAAGAGGGTTACGGAAGCCAGATCCGCTTCTTTTCAAATGTTATCCCTTTGTCGGTTCGCGCATCTGAGACATCTGCGATAGGTATCAGTATCTATGAGCATGATCCCAAAGGAAAGGTGGCTGAAGCATATCAGTCCCTTACGAAGGAGGTGCTGGCAGGATGAGCAGGAGTATAGCAGGAAAGATAAAGATCAATTCCTTTGCCGATATTGTCGGTGGTGATGATACGGCTGTTACGGAGGTACCGATTGCCGATCTCTATGAGTTTAAGGATCATCCTTTTCGTGTACTCGATGATGAAAAGATGGATGAGACTGTGGAGAGTATCAAAAAATATGGTGTTTTGATGCCGGGGATTGTGCGGCCAAGAACAGAAGGCGGTTATGAGATCATAGCCGGTCATAGGAGAAAAAGAGCGTGTGAGATAGCAGGTCTTGAGACTATGCCAGTTCTTATTAAGAACTATACCGATGATGAAGCCATTGTGACTATGGTGGATACGAATATACAGCGTGAGGATATCCTTCCAAGCGAGAAGGCACGTGCTTATCGTATGAAATTCGATGCCATGAAGCATCAGGGATCAGGTGGCGGTGTCACAATAGAGAATATCGGCGAGGCTGCCGGAGAAAGCGGAAAGACGGTGCAGAGATATATTTGGCTGTCAAATCTCTCGGATGTGCTTTTAGCTTTTGTGGATGAAAAGAAACTGCCGATCCGCTCCGGTGTGGATATCTCTTATCTGAATGAAAAGGAACAGCACTGGGTGGAAGAGATCATAGCCTCTCTGGGTGTTGTGATTGCTCCTGCACAGGCAGAAAAGATTAGAAGCTACTCACAGAGCAAGGAGCTTACCAAGGCTCTTTTGACGGAGATCCTAACGGAGGAAAAGCCAAAGCCCAGGAAATTTGTAATGAAGGATGATAGAATTTCTGAATTCTTTTCAGCGGAAGTCACTGATGAAGAGATAGAGGAAACAATCATCAGACTCCTTGAAGAATGGAGAATGAAAAAATAACGATAGAACAGGGAGTGATCGGTATGAACGAGCAGATAGAGTTTGAATATTATTATGGGGAAGAAGCAGAGCAGTTTAATTTCCTTATGCTGCCAAAATTCCTGCTTAAGGAACCTCGTTTTGCACAGTTATCGGATACATCCAAGATACTTTATTCGATGATGTTAGAACGAATGAGTCTTTCAAGAAAGAAAGGCTGGTTCGATGATCAGGGACGCCCATATATTTATTACAGCATTGATTATGCGAAACAGGAAACCGGTCACTCCAAGCCTACCGTAATAAAAGCCATGAAGGAGATTGAAGAGATAGGCCTTATTGAGAGAAAAAAGCAGGGACAGGGCAAACCTACGATCGTATATGTGAAGAAATATGTATCAAGAAAAATGCCTCAAAACCCTGATGTAAAGCCAGAAGTAAAGGATCTTGACTTCAAGAAGTCAACACCTTTGACTTCAAGAAGTCAAGATGCTGAACCTCAAGAGGTAAAGGCTGCTGACTTCAAGAGGTCAAGTGACTTTACTTCAAGAGGTAAAGGGTCTGAACTTCAAGAAGTAAACGAATTTGCCCCTAATAATACAGAGTATAGATATACAGAGCATAGTCAGATTGAACAGAGTTATACAGAGGAGAGGCATAGCAGTCCTGTCATGTCTTGTCAGGCACCGGATGTTGATAACTTTGATGACGAGGAATGGTTGGATAAGATTGATTATTCTAAACCTTTTAAGCTCACAATGCAGGACAGACGGACTGACAGAGATCTGTACATCGAGATGTTAAAAGATCAGGTTGAATATGATCGACTTCGCCAGGAGGATGTTTACCACGATCAGATGAACATGGTTGACGGTATTATAAACATCATCGCGGATATAGCGACTACGGAACCGCCGGACGGATACGAAAGAATAAATGGCAGACAGTATCCGCATATGGTTGTTGTGAACCGGCTTACAAAGATGGATTACGAAACAATCACGCATGTTCTTGGCAGACTTAAGGAGAATACTTCGGAGATCAAGAACCTACGCAGTTATCTTCTGACGACCCTGTATAATGCCAAGGACGAGAAAGATATACAGTTTCAGAACTTTTTTAATCATAGCTACTACGGAACAGATTGGAGTAAAAAAGAATGATATCATTTGCAGAAAAACATCCGGAGCTTGTATCGGAATGGGCGGAATCGAACGGTGATTACAGACCCGATAATGTATCGTATGGATCAAATCAGAAGATTACATGGATCGGTAAGTGTGGGCATGAATGGGAGGCGACAGTTAAGAACAGAGGAAACGGAAGCGGTTGCCCGTTCTGCGCAGGAAATCAGGTTTTGTACGGGTTTAATGATCTTGCGTCAGCAAATCCCGAACTTGCAGCGGAATGGTCAGAACTGAATTATCCGTTGTATCCTTCCGCTGTGACCACAAAGGCAAACAGGAAGGTCTGGTGGAGATGCAGAAATTGCGGACAACACTGGCAGGCACGTATCGCTGACAGAACTGAAGGTCACGGCTGCCCCGTGTGCTCAGGAGAAAAGCTAGTTGCGGGGATAAATGATTTTGCAACAGAGCATCCTGATCTTGCTGAAGAATGGGATTCAAATAATCTGGATCTGAAGCCATCAATGGTATGGTCAAAATCAAGACGTAACGTATGGTGGAAGTGCAAGACCTGCGGATACCGATGGAGAGGCGTGATTGATAGCAGAGTAAAAGGACAGAAGTGCCCTGCCTGCGAAGATAAAGCTGTTCATGCGGGTCATAATGATCTGATGACCCTGTATCCCGAGCTTGCAAAGGAATGGGATGATGAAAAGAACAGATATCTTCTGCCTACAATGGTATCGCCGAAATCTCGTAGATCGGTGTATTGGAGATGTCCTTACGATCATGTTTGGTCATGGCCGATCAATGAGAGGGTTGAAGGCGCCGGATGTCCCATATGCGAAGAGAATAACAAATCCGAGATCATGAATAGGGCAATCAGGTACTATGCGGATAAGGCTGATATCGAATTATTTGAGGATGATGAAGAGGTTATTGGAATTCCAATAGGTCTGTATTTTCCAAAAGCCAGTATGGGTATCGAAATCTGTGATGCTTCCATAAACAAAGGAAACAGAAGGCGATGGGAGAATGGTAAAAACTGGTTGTGCTTAAATTCCGGTATCAGACTCATCAGAATCATGGCTCCGGGAACTGAAGAGTTCGATAACTGCATCTGTATTAAAAGGTGTGATAATTCTTTTGAGTCATATAATGCCTCTGTAGCAGCTGCCTTTAAGTTTGGCGGCATACAGGCAGATGTGGACATAGAAAGAGATCTTTCAATTATAGTTAAGGGAGGCGATGGATGATGAAAGAAACAATTCTTGAGGGTGAGGTAACAATCGGTGATAAGGTTTTTTGCGTGATCAGAGATACAGTTCCGGAGGATTATCAGAGGTATTCCATCCAGGAGACGAAAGTATCAGATGTATCATCCTATCACGGATTTGTGCTGGATGTTGATTACAGTATGTGGCATGATGAGTCGGAAATAGGGAAAAGAATTTTTCTAACAATGGATGAAGCAGTTAATGCAATCAAAGACAGGGATGACTTCAAGGGTTTTGTATTCAAGGATAAAGACGGTATAGACTGGATGTTTAAGAAAAAACCGAAGAAAATTGCGTGAAAAAAACAATATATGAAGCGACAGGCGCGGGTTTAGGAGAAATCTTAGATCCGCGCTTTTTTATTGCAGGAACTTTAGGACCGACGGTCCTGAAGTTGGAAGGAGAGAGAATGGAATCAACAAGAGAAATCAGAAGAATGATTGAAAGAGAGATCAAAAAGGGAAGTGCGCCGCTCACCTTTGATCATATTGATTACAGGGCGGATGCTCTACATGAGATTGAGTCGGAATCGGAGCTGAAAAGAGTGCTGGTATATCTGTTTCGCATTGCAGAATATGAAAATCTTGCCAATGATATGACAAGAAATAATGTCTATACCGAAAACCATCTTATCCGCGGGGATTCTTTTCACAGGCGGAATAATGTGATGGAGCGTAATGCCAACTATCTGAACGTAATAACCTATGCCAAAAGGCTGAAGCCGGTTTATGAGAGCAGAACCTTTGTGGAGACAGTACCGTGTTTCTTCTCCTTCCCGGAAGAAGAGCTTGAACGATATCGCTTCATATATGAGGGTAAAGAGACCTATGCGTTTCCTTTATCGGGGAAGCATATCATTAACGGCTTGTATCTGCTCAGTATTATGAACAGAAAGAATCTGGCGGCACAGGATGTTCCTTTTTATATAGAAGGAGCTGTGCAAAAGCAGATATATCATCTGCTGGATATTCGGGCGGTATTATTTCAGTGTCTGCTCCTTGATGATATACATCCGGTAGACGGATTGTTTGAAGCAAAGTTATATACGATTTATCTTTTGTAGTAAATCAACAGTCAGCGATAGCGCAGGTTTGAGAGAAATCTTGGATCTGCGCTTTCTTTGTTTATGCGGCTTCCGGTTAGGGGATCGGAAGCGGAAAGGAGGAAGCCGATGTGGAAATGACTGACAGCGAGATATGTTTTCGCTTTAAGAAAAACGGTGGCTATAAGAAGATGATTCCGATCCTTGCTCAGCTTAATGCAGTAGACGATGTTGATATCTGCGAGATCCTGGAGCGGAATGGTCTGCTTAAAACAAGGCCGAAGTATCTGCATATCTATAGTTACGCAGGAGGTTAATGATGAAAAGAAACTTACGCAGGCTGGTGGTGCCTCCCTGACACCACTGCAAATAAAGGGCAATGCCCGGAAAGGAGTAACAGATGCATGAAGAAGTAAATCAGAAGGTCGTATCCCTCGGAATACGTACAGGGAAGCTTACCGCAAATGTGCTGGCAAAGGCAATGAAGATGTTCCTCGATGCACAAAAGCAGAAGTCTCATCAGTATAAGCGTGGTAAACAGTCATTAAAACAGCTGATGGAGCAGAATGCCGGGGCGACGAATATTGAAGTGGACGACAGCAATATCAAGTCCTTTGACCGGGTGGCGAGAAAGTATCATATCGACTACGCCGTGAAAAAGGATAAGACGCTGGATCCTCCGAAGTATTTCGTTTTCTTCAAGAGCAGGGATCAGGATGCGATGACGATGGCGTTCAAGGAATTCATTGCAAGCAATAACCGCAAGAAGGAACGTGTACCGTTTAAGCAGGTCTTGAAGAAGTTCCACGATCTGTCTATGAGCATGGACAAGAACCGCGAGAGGGAGAAGACCAGACAGAAGAACAGGGGGCAGAGCTTATGAGTGAAGTAAAAAAGCCTGCCGCCCAAAAGAGTACCGGAAAAGGCAAACCGAAGCCAAAGAAAAGCGGTGCGAAGAAACCGGCGCAAAAACAATCTGTAAGGAGTAATCCTGTCGATCAGGCACTGACATTTGTAGCAAAGAAGTTCGTCAAGGCTGGCGGAACGAAGCTGCTTTTGAAAGTGTTCCCCTATCTGCTCTTCGGATACTTCGGAAACAAGATGGCCTATGCGTATCGTGTGACGGAAGCACCTGACTTTTTCAATAAGCTGATGGGAAGCCTGTCCAATCTCGGAATGGCATTTGAACATATCCTGCCGAGCCTTAACATGATGGATCTGCTCTTTGGAGCTGTATTCGGGGCAGGTATGAGGCTGGTGGTCTATATGAAGAGTAAGAATGCCAAGAAGTTCCGTAAAGGTGAGGAGTATGGAAGCGCACGCTGGGGAAACTCAAAGGACATCGAGCCGTACATGGATCTGAATGATCCTGAGAATAACGTAATACTTACGCAAACCGAGGGTCTTATCATGAATGGTAAGCCCAAAGGTCCCAAGTATGCCAGGAATAAGAACATCCTGGTCATCGGCGGAAGTGGTAGCGGTAAGACGAGATTTTTTGTAAAACCCAACTTAATGCAGCTCCATAGTTCATACGTGATCACGGATCCGAAAGGCACAGTTTTACTCGAGGTTGGCCAAATGCTTTACGATGCCGGATATGAGATAAAGGTACTCAACACGATCAACTTCAAGAAGTCGATGCACTATAATCCCTTCGCCTATCTTCATGATGAAAAAGATATCTTAAAACTGGTGAATACGCTCATTGTAAACACCAAAGGTGAAGGACAGCAGGCGACAGAAGATTTCTGGGTCAAAGCGGAGAAACTGCTGTATCAGGCTTACATTGGATACATTTTTTATGAGTGTGTGGAAGAGGAACAAAACTTCATCACGCTTATAGATATGATCAATGCTTCGGAGACGAGAGAGGACGATGAGAGTTTCAAAAATGCTATTGATCTGATCTTTGAAGAACTGGAAGCAGACGAGCCTGATCACTTTGCAGTGAAGCAATATAAAAAGTATAAACTTGCTGCCGGCAAGACCGCGAAAAGTATTCTTATTTCATGCGGTGCAAGGCTTGCTCCGTTCGATATCAAGGAGCTTCGGGATCTGACAGAATACGACGAAATGGAGCTTGATCAGATCGGTGAAAGAAAGACCGCTTTATTTATGATCATGTCTGACACCGATGGAACTTTCAACTTTATTCTGGCGATGATGCAGTCGCAGATGTTCAATCTGTTGTGCGAATGCGCAGACGATAAGCACCACGGCAAGCTGCCGGTTCATGTGAGATTTTTATTGGACGAGTTTGCCAATATCGGCCAGATACCACAATTCGATAAGCTGATCGCGACGATACGAAGCAGGGAGATCTCTGCTTCTATTATTTTGCAGTCAAAGAGTCAGCTGAAGGCAATCTACAAGGATAATGCCGACACCATAGAGGGAAACTGTGATACCACCTTATTCCTTGGAGGGAAAGAGAAGACGACACTGAAAGAGATGTCGGAGATTTTGGGTAAAGAGACTATTGACCTCTATAACACGTCGGATACCAGAGGACAATCCCCGTCCTACGGTTTGAATTATCAGAAAACGGGGAAAGAACTGCCATACTTGATCGTGAAGAGTTCAGATGCCCACAAAATACATCGAACAGGGACACGATCATCTGGACGCAGTTCCGGGCAGGCAGCGATTATCTAACGCTTTTTCCGTCTGCCCTTTGTCATATTCCTCAGTTCTGCCTTATAACGTCCCGACCGCTCAAAAATGGACATAAGGATGTCTTTCTCTTCGGAGGTCAACTTATCCAACGGCATACGGATCTCTTTTGAGAAGTAGTACAGGAGCAGATCCATAAGATTCTTCTTGGTTCCAGCGGTCTCGTTCGTTATCGAAGCCACATCCTCCACGATGGAGTTAAACTGGGAGGCAATCATATCGTCCGGAGCAGCATCGGTATCCTTCTTATGAGCCTCACGCAAGTCCTTGGCAATAGCATCCAGATCGCAGTGCAGGAGATTGAAGAAATACGCGTCATCCTCGATGCGTGCAACATCAAGCATCTGAAGATTTTTGATATCCTCGGAAGAGTAGTCACTTGCAGCATTATCACCGGACAGATCACCGTTTATGATAGAGTCCCGAATTGCATCCACGATAGCGTTCAGGCTCTGTATCTGAATGCCGGCTTTGCCGTCAACATATATTTCCAAATCGGCAAGGAACTTCATAAAGGCAGGGTGGGTTGTCAGCTCACAAAGGAGCCGGTTGTTGATATCACCGCTTTTAAGGAGTCTGATCATATCATCATTTATGGAGAGTTCTCGGAGATCAGAGCCGCCTTCTTGTTCGTTTTCCGTAAAACCCAACAGGTAATCCGTTGATACATGATAGAACTTTGCCAGGGCAACGATTGACGAGTGGGGGATATCCTTAAGCTCGTCATTTTCATATGTGCTGAGGGCAGTTGTGGATATGCCGGTTGCATTGCTGACCTGCTCCAGTTTTAAGTTCCCATTATTGTAGCGGAGATCACGAAGTTTCTCCTGTAGGCTTCTCTTCATCTGCATATAAAAATCCATCCGTCCTGTCCGTCAGTCTGTCACAGCCCACCTGTGGGCTGTCAGTTTATATATCGGCATCATTATTGCCGGCATTAGACCACCTTTGAAAGTAGCTTCATAGGTGGCTTTTTTATGCCTTCATGAGCGACATAAATACACAAATATTATAACCGAAAACACCCTTTTCCGCATTGGCGGAAAAATGAGCTGTCAGAGGTTTTTTTCAGATATGCGGATATACCGCACAGGGCTAATTTTTGAGCCATAATAAGCGCAATCCCGGGACAAAACCGGAGTGCAGTGCACGGCACTTCGGGGAAAGGAGAAGAACATGGAACACGATTATATTACGACTAAAAAAGAACTGCCGGAGGGAGTCTATTATCCCAAGTTTTTACAGGATGAAATATTCCTGTCGGCATCGGCAAAGCAACAGTATATTTTCCTGCTTGAAAAGACACTGAAGGAAGAAAGATCAGATGAGCTTGGCAGGCTGTATACGGAGATATCAATCGAGAATCAGGCGTTTCATTTGAGCAAGAGTATCGCAACGATCAAGCGTGGTCTTTTGGATATGGAAATGATGAATCTGATCGAGCGAAAAAGGCAGGGAGTCGGCAAGGTAAACCGCATCTATGTACTGATCTGACGGGCATAGTAGCAGAATGTTACCGCTCACGGATGAAACATAGGAGCAGATTGTTACAGCGCAGCAAAGAACTATGTAAGCCGGAAACGGCAATCATGATTCACAAGGCACGTAAGGCAACGAGAGCTATGGCAGCCAGGGCCATACCACTATCAGATCATGGCAGGAGACGGAGCATGGCGATGGAGGGGAAAACCGACCGGAGCCGGGACTCTGAGGTCTCGAAGAGCGCACTTCTATACATCCCCCTCCGGGGATGTATGTCGCGCGACCTGCCGGTGGCTGGTGAAGCCGTCATCCGAATGCCGGTTTCACTGCGTAGCCTGCGGCTCCGGAAAAGGGGCAGGCCCCTTTCGCTGCGTTGCAGCTATCCCCTAAACCATGGCTCAGCCATGAACTGACGGTATGTTCATACCGCAGTACATCTGTGAGCCTTGCAACGGTCTACATCTGCAGTTTGGTCTGAATAATCGAAAGATGGCTATGACCGCCAAGACAGCATTTTTTTACAACATAATACAACAGATTTAATCAGCAAAGGAGGCTGAAATATATGAGCAAAACAAAAGAAGAATTGATGAAAGAAGTAAATATGAAAAAACACAAGGAAGAACAGGAAAAGCACAGGCTTCAGCGTGCTCAGAATCGTAAGGATTATCTTGAGACTACCATGAGGAAACAGAGGACGCACCGGCTCATTACAAGAGGTGCCACTCTGGAGAGCATTATCCCAGAGGTAAAAGATATGAGCGAGCGGGCATTTTATGATGCGGTGGAAACATACTTTTCGACTGGGAATCACCGTAAAGAGTTTTGTAATCAGATCGCATTTTCAAATGCTGTAAAAGAGCATGCCGATCGGGTGATCACAGACAGGGCGAAAAAGAAAGATACTGAGAAAGGAATTCCAAACGAAAAAGGCGGCAATGCTGGTGAAAGCTCGGTTGCCCGGGAAGGCGGTGCATGATGTCTCTGTATCACTTTCATGTCACACAGATCGGACGCAGTAAAGGTCACTCCGCAGTTGCCGCAGCAGCATACCGTTCCGGAGAGAAAATCTACGACGATTATTACGGCGAGACTCAGGATTATACGAAGAAGGGCGGAGTGGTCAAAATGGGGATTCTGTTGCCGGATTATGTGCCGGAAAGGTTTAAGGATCGCTCTACCCTCTGGAACGAGCTGGAGTCTGTAGAAAAGCATCCGAAAGCACAGCTTGCCTACAGCTTTGATATGGCTCTCCAAAATGAGCTTACGGATGAGGAAAATATAGCATTGGGAGAGCGGTTTGTCAGGGAAGAGATGGTGGCAAGAGGCATGATCTGTGATGTTGCGTTCCATATGCCCGGAAAATCCGATGATGATATTAAGAATTTCCATATGCACGTACTCAGCCCCATTCGTCCATTCCTGCCGGAGGGGAGATGGGGAGAGAAGCAGCATCGGGAGTATGTTCTTGATGAAAATAGCGAGCGTATGCGGGATGAAGATGGAGAATATATTTTCAATTCCCGTCCGACGACTGAATGGGGCAGTCCTGAGCTACTGGATCACTGGAGAGAACGATGGGCGCAGATGGTTAATGAGGAATTTGAAAAGCGTGACATTGCAGAGAGAGTTGATCATCGTTCCTACGTGGACCAAGGGCTTGACCTCATACCTCAGGTGCATGAAGGAGCCGCAGTTCGGAAGATGGAAGCGAGGGGCATCGTTACAAGAAAAGGTGACCTTAACCGCTTTATTAAAAGTACGAATAAACTGCTCCGGGATACGATCAGAAAACTTAAGGATCTTGCACAGTGGTTTAAAGCTATAAAGCCGCAGTTAGACAGGCTTAATGATCCAACGCTTCATAACCTTATCGTTGAGTATTTTGATTACCGGAATGAGGTGGCGGAAACATATACGAGAGGCACACGTTCAGCTAAGAATAAGAACCTTAAGCTCATGACGAAAATCATAGCCTATATTGAGGATCGAAAGCTTTATACGCCGCAGGAACTGGAAAGGCGCATAAAGGATCTTCAAGGGAGGGCAGATTTTAAAAGTGTTACTCTGAGCAACCTCAAAGAGGAAGTAAAAGAGTATACGGATAAGGTCAAATACGCCGGGTTCCTTGAAGAGACAAGATCTATATATGATGAATCTCAAAAAATCTTTTTCCCGGGAGCGAAGAAGAAATTTCAGCAGGAGCATGATAAGGAACTGAAACGCTATCATGTGGCGGCAAATTATTTTGCCGGAAAAGTTACTACTGCGGATCCTGAGTTTTTTCTTAACGGGTGGAAAAAAGAGCTTGAGGCTAAGAAAGCCGATTATGAGACCGAAGCCAATGAAATGAAGGCGCTGCGTTCCGAAATCCGTCAGCTTCAGGAGATCAAAAAGGCGATAGATTATGCCGTTGCCAAAAGAAACGGAGAGGATCCCAAACTGCCGACGGTTTATATGGAGGAAGATGAAGTGGAGAAAGCCATGAGAACAAAGGGCAGGGAGACTCAGATGCATCATAAGGAAGCGATTTCCAAGGCTCGTGATGTGATGGAAGAAATCGAGGAAAGTAAGCGTAACTCAAAAGAGTTTCAGGAAAAACAAGCGGATAAGCAGGATAAGAAAAAGCGTAAAGGAGTAGACGATGATTGATAATACAGCAAAAAACGAATCCACACGATTTGTGGTAGTCAGGGAATTTAACGGCTCACAGAGCATGCAGGATGCTTTCGGAGCCTTAGTGGAAAGACAGGCGAATGATAATTACGAACGCTGGAAGTCTGATCACGGGGGCAGCCCAGGACAGCAGTCGGCAGGTAATGATCGTGTGACAGATGGTGTGACCGTGATAAAAGAATACGATGTTGTGTGTAGGAGCCATAACGCACCCACGCCGAACGGTACTGAAGTATCAATGAACATATTGACCCCTATACCGAGAGAAACGGATCAGACCGCATAGGAGCCATACGGTAATTAAAAAAATTGTCTTGAGAAACGGTCAGGGGCATGGTATTATACTCGTATCGTGTCCCTGTTCGTGCAAAGGAGATAGAGCATGAACAGGAAAAAACAATCTATTCAAAAGGTAACTGCCCTCTACTGCCGTCTGTCTATTGAGGACGGCAAAGATAATGAGAGCATGAGTATCAGCAATCAGAAGTTGATGCTCAAGGATTATGCGGATAAGCATGGGCTTTACCCTTGCGAGTATTACGTGGACGACGGCTATACCGGAAGAAATTCCAACCGTCCGGACTTTCAGCGTATGCTTGCCGATATCGAAAAGGGTAAGATCGGGACGGTCATAACGAAAGACCTTTCGAGGCTTGCGAGGAATTATCTCGAATCTGGCAGTTACATCGAAGTATTCTTCCCCAAATACAATGTAAGATATATCGCCATCACGGACGGTGTTGATTCGTTTACCCGTCAGCAGATGGATATCACGCCGTTTAAGAACATCTTAAACGATATGTACAGCCGTGATATCTCGAAGAAAGTGTTGGCAGGTATTATGACCAGATCCCGTCAGGGCAAGTTCTGCGGCGGGACACCACCATACGGTCTGATGCGTGACCCTGCGGATAAGGGACATCTTATCATAAACGAAGATGAGGCTCCCGTGATCCGGCATATCTATGAACTTGCCCTAAACGGATACGGAAATATGCGTATCGCCAAGCAGCTCATGGAAGAAAAGGTGCCGATCACACGTGTAAAAGCCAATACGGAATGTGATGTGAACTATTATGCATGGAGCGTCAGCCGTATCAGTAGCATACTTCGGAATCCCTTCTACAAGGGTGCTCACGTGGTCTGCAAGACCCATCAGAAGGCGATTCGCTCCAATACCTATAACATTATACCCCGCGAAGAACGCGAGGTCATCGAAGACTGCCACGAAGCGATCATCCGCAAGGAAGACTGGGATCGTGTGCAGGAACTGATCGACCGCAGACCTCCGATCATGAAGGGCAATACCTGTCCATATCAGAATATCTTTCACGGTATCGTATACTGTGCTACCTGCGGAAAGTCCATGCAGGTGCGTTATGAAAAGGTCGGCAGGACAGATAAGAACCGTACGACCAAGAAGAAGCGTGAGCCTATCGACAAGGCATATTATATCTGTCAGACCTATAATCGCCTGGGAAAGGATACCTGCACCAGTCATAAGATAGAAGCCCGTGCGCTAACTGAGCTTGTCTTAAAGGATATACAGGAACTTGCTACCGAAGCCATGAAGGATCAGGACGTTTTCTATAACCGGCTTGCGAAGCGTATGGAGAAGCAGTACCGTACGGATTTTGCAGAGGTCAGAAGAGAATATGATCGCTTAAAGAATCGTAATACGGAGATTGATGATATCATCGGGAATCTCTATGCGGATAAATCCAAGGGAATCCTTACGGAGAAGCGTTTTGTAAAGCTTATGGGTGATCTGGAAGCGGAGCAGTCAGAAAATGAGGCGAGGATGCATGAACTGTCCAGATACCTTGACCAGAGCGATGCACAGGAGAGTGATATCCAGCTCTTTATCAATGAACTTCGCAAATATGGTGCTATACGGGAGCTTGATGAAGCCGTGCTGAATCGTCTGATAGACCGTATCCTGATCGGGAAAGTTCAGAAGATCAACGGCGAGAAGGTTCAGGAAGTTAAGATCATATATAACTTCGTTGGGGATGTATCTGCAGAAACGGCGATAGGATAAATATAATCGAATAAAACATATACCGGGTCGGGTATGAAAGTTAAAGACAGAATATTCGACCCTTAGTTAAGTTATGTCTGAAGTCGGGAATTTTATGGTCAGGAGACCAGAATATGGGTCGCAGAAGAACATCTTCG
>Ga0129307_1002406_pt1 | contig 14831 bp, 12 predicted proteins | sample P1105metagenome_FD_94437 | JGI IMG/M metagenome (GOLD analysis project Ga0129307, IMG submission 94437) | Capybara group fecal microbial communities from Wisconsin, USA - P1105 metagenome | ecosystem: Host-associated > Mammals > Digestive system > Large intestine > Fecal | place: USA: Wisconsin... | reverse complement strand
CGGTAGGTTTTCCTTTTTTAAGAATAATATCACCACCTTTGACTTTTGATTTCGCATTTAATCCAATGAGTTTCAAGACATTATCACTGACAAGCACTGCATGGCCGTCAACTCGGGTGATGAGCACTTTCTTATCTGGAAAACGCTTCTGAAGCTCGATATTATCCGGGAATTCTTTGACATCCCAAAGGTTCTGGTCCCAGCCACGCCCCAACAGCCATTCTGAGTCGTTGTTTTGGTTGTGTTTTGCGAGACGTTCCAATACTTCCTCGAACGATTTACAGCCGTTCAGGTCGGCATAACGAACCTTGGTTTCACCATATCCCACAAAGTGACAGTGTCCGTCGATGAATCCCGGATAAATGCTTTGCCCTTGAGCATCAAGGGTTTGGTAAGCGCTATAATGCTTTAAAATGTTTTTGTCAGAATCGATGGCAACGAATTTGCCGTCTTTCACAGCAAAAGCCTGAGCTTTACTGAATTGATTGTCGACAGTGTAAACCTTGGCGTTGTGCACAATCAAATCGACGCTAGTCTTTGTACACGACATCATAGAGATAGCAAGTATTGCGATGAACAGTCTTTTCATGGTATAAAAAGGGCTGACACTTAAGCCAGCCCAAATGTTTGTAAATTATTCCAAAACAATCATTTGTTTCAGGCTTTCGCCGTTCAGGCCGGTCATTACCATCATATAAACGCCTTTATTTAAGTCGGACAGGTCGATGGTTGTTTTGCCGTTGATTGTCATTGATTTGACTGCTTGGCCTGTAATGCTGTAAACCGAAACTGTGTTTTCGCCCTCGGCTTCGATTGTGATCAAGCCGTTTGAAGGGTTAGGGTAGATGTTGATATCAAGGTCGGAGTTCTCTGCAACTTCGTCGTTTTTCTCGAATGAGAACTCGTTTTGCTTTAGGTCGGTGAATTTGTTGACCGTGAACAAGGTCTTATTGCCTCCTTTCAAGCTAAAGCTGGTGTTTCCGGTGTTGCCTCCGTCATAAACTGTCAGCATGTAACAACCGTCGTGATCGAGGCTGAAGTTCTCGGTGTATAATGTGCCTGCGTTCTCATAAGGACCGCCGCTAACAACCACTTCGCCTGTGCTGGTGTTTACAACTTCCCAAGTGTTCAGCCCAGGGGTGTCGCCTGGTCTGATATAAAGCTTGAAATCTTTGTTGACAATCAAGTCGGCTTCTTCGACTTCGCATGTGTATGTGGCTGTGGCGTAGTCGTCTGCAGCGCCGTTTATTAGTTCAATCTCAAAAGTGACGTTGCTTGCTTCCTCAACATCAAATGTGAGTTCGCCAATGTTGATTTTTGCAGATTCGGTTGTGGGAATATTGCCCGCCCAGTCGATGGTCTTGAGAAGTTCTTCATTGTTGTAAACGTTGATTTTCAATGTGTTGATTGTTTCTGAACCAAAGTTGTCAACAATTATATATGGTGTTATGCTGCCTGAGCAAACGCGTTCTTTCATATGTTCGGCTGTCCATATTTTGGCTTGTTTGGCGTAGTATGGCTGGAAGCTCTCTGTCTCCATGCAACCTTGGTACATGGTTTTGGCGGTGCCGTCTTGCAGCCATGCCACAGCTGTAAGTTCGTTTATATCGAATACATAGTTTAATGCCCATGAGTATTTGAAAGCGAAGTAATCGCCGGTTGTGAGGGCCGGAATGCTTTCGCCTGACGGTCTTGGCAACATTTTCTTCATTACGTTGTGGAAGATTCTTTCGTTGTTTGAACCTGGAGCTGTAGCATATTCCATGGTTTTTTCAATGATAGCGACGTTGAGTTTCAAATTGTTGGAGCTGACATCTGCCACTGCGCGACCCATCACGACAACGAACATTGTATCCTGTGTGTCGTTGAAATAGTGCGTAATCTGCATCTCGACAGGTGATTGCTCGGCAACCCATTGATTGATCATGTTTTGAGTGACATAGCCTGAGTGGCCGATCCAGGTGCCGTTACCTGCGCTATAAGGCACCGAATTGATGCCGTAATAGCTGACCTTTGACGAAACATCTGAAGGATTGGCAAGGTTCATCGGGTCGCCGGCTACAGGCCAGTTTACATGATACTTAACGGCGATGAGTTGGTTGGCATTGTTGTTAATCAATTGATCCAGAGCGGGATTGGTTGATGCGCAAGGTCCGCATGTGGTGCTGGTGAAACATTCAAGCACAGCTACTTTGTCGGTCTGAGCCTGAGCTGCGCCAAGGCCTATTAAAAGGCTTAATGTGAATAAGGATAAAAGTTTTTTCATGATACTATTATTAAATTTCAATTTGTTGCAAAATTAAACATTTTCTTTAATCAGATATTCATTGTCTGAATCTTTTATTTTGAAATAATCTTTAATCACTCCGTCCTTAAGCAATTGCAGGCTGTTGCCGGCAACAAACGGCTTTTTGGGGGCCATTATCCAAAGGTTGTCGGTGTAGCGGAGAAGCAATTCCAAATCGTGCGAACTGAAGATTATGGTCTTATGCTGCTCTTTGGCTAGCCTTTTTAGCAAGGTGAAAAGTTCGATTTTGCTCGGATAATCCAAAAATGCTGTAGGCTCGTCGAGCATGATGACAGGGGTGTTCTGTGCTATGGCTTTGGCTATCATAATCTTTTGTTTTTCGCCATCAGACAATGTGTTGAAAACTCTGTCAATCAGATTGTTAATACCAACCAATTCAAGTGATGCTTTAATTACTTTTTTATCATCTTCGGTGAGGTTGCCAAACATGTCGGTGTATGGATAACGGCCGGCCGCCACCACGTCGTACACCTTTAGAAACATATCGTCGGGACGCTCCGTCAGCACCAATCCGAGCAGCTTGGCGCGCTCCTTGGGTGAATACGACAATAAATTCTTGCCCAACAATTCTATTCTGCCGTCAATGGGCTTGATGTGTGATGACAAAGTCTTGAAAAGAGTTGATTTTCCGGCTCCATTAGGGCCGACAAGAGCTATGATATCGCCGTCGTTTAATGTGATGTTGATATCGGATGTGACCGGATTGTTGTCGTACCCAATTGATAATGATATTGTTTTTAAAATTTCAGTCATTGTTTCTTGCTTTTCATGATTACTGATATAACGACTGGGGCGCCGATGAATGCTGTTACGGCGTTGATTGGCAGATTGCCGTCAAGCCCTGGCATTCTGGCTATCAGGTTGCATAACAAAGTCATGTCGATGCCTATAAGCATTGTCGCTGGAATCAACAGATGATGGTCGCTGCTCTTGAACAGGAAGCGCGCAATGTGAGGCATTGCAAGGCCTACAAAGGCGATAGGGCCGCAGTAAGCTGTAACGATGGCTGTCAGGTAGCCTGAAACCAAAATTATTATTACACTGTTACGTTTGATGTTCAAGCCCAGGTTTTCGGCGTACATGTCGCCTAAAAGAAGGATGTTGAGATTCTTCGAAAGGAAGAATGTGGCGATTAGTCCGATGATAATGCTTGTGGCAAATACAGTCATTTTCGAGGTGCCGACACCCGAAAAACTGCCCATACCCCAAATCACGAAAGCGTGGATGTCTTCTTTCAGGCTGAAAAACTTAAGAATATCGGTGATTGAGCCGGCAAGATAGGCTATCATCAAACCTATGATGATTAGAGTGGTCATGTTTTTCATCCTGGCGCTGAATGCCAACATCACAAACAGAACCGCAACGGCTCCAATGAATGCGGCCAGGCTTACGCCTATTGTCGACCACCAGCCGAATGACGATATGGCTGCTCCGGAAATTGCGCCGGTTAGCAGTATCACCAGGCCGACCCCAAGACTGGCCCCGCTGCTGATGCCTAACATCGATGGGTCGGCCAGAGGGTTCCTGAATAAGGTTTGCATCAGCAAGCCGGCCACGGCCAACGCCGCACCCGCCAACAAGGCTGTTAACGCTTGCGGTAAACGATAGTTGAAAATAATGACATTCAGTGTGTTATCAGTGTCTACTTTAAACAATACTTTAAGTGTGTCGTCAAGTGGTGCCATCACCGATCCGACCACCAAATTCAGCACAAAAAGTATTAAGCCAAGCAGTATGATGCCCCCAAAAACTAAAACTATTTTGCTATTTTTCATCTTTCAATCTGTAAAAGTATTTTGGACAATAATCCTCGTTGCTCATCATTTCGGGATGGAAGGCAAAGACCATATCTTTCAGTAAGATATCCGGCTCGTATTCCGACTTCTCAAAATAACCGCTCTGGCGTATGTCGCAAACGAGAATGTTCCTGTTTTGATATGCTTTGAAATAGGTAAATAATTCATTTTCAGCAGCTAGGCTTGCATAAGTTATGTTGTGGCCGGTGGAGTTCATCACTCGCCAGAAATCGGCGTCGCGTGCCTTGGAGAGCACTGTTTCGGCATCAACCGGCAAGCTGGCTGTCGAGGTGTTGTCTTTCCAAATGTAATCGGCGCCGGCATCATGGAAAATCTGAGCTATGTAGCTGTTGCCGCCGGGCAGGTACCATTGTCCTTCGAATGGCAAATCGGAGAATACTGTAGGGCGGTTTTCTATGTTTTCGTAGATGCTTTTCATTGAATTATAGCGACTTACTATGCCGTTAAACCATTCGTCTGTATATTGTTCGCGGCAGGTGAGGTAGCCAATCACTTTGAGCCATTCGGCTCGTCCAAGTGGATGATTTTCAAGATAATCGGCAAATGGGAACATTACTGCGCCCGTCAACTGACCGATTTCGGTCTTGGGAACGGTTGAATATGGTGTGTAGAGAATGATGTCGGGATGCATGTTGATCACTATCTCGGTCTTGAGATTGGTTTCGTTGCCGACATCTTGCACTTTTCCCTCGGCCAAAAGTCGCTTTACCTCGGGATTGTCGGTGTATTCCGTCTCAAGTATGCCTTTCACTCTGTCCATCTCGCCAAGTTCCAGAAACACAGACCATTGCGTCGATGAATAGGTTACCGATGTCTTGACCGGAGTGCGGACAACTGTCTTGCCTGCCAATTCTTCAGGCAGTTGTAAAGTGTCAGGATAAAGATAATATTCGCCCAACGAGTTATCGTTCCAAGGGTTGGTTATGTTGATGTAATATCCTGAATTATATTTAGTTACGTTGATATAACTTGCATACTGCATCAGATTGTCGCTTTTTGCTGATGACTGTTGTGTTGGTTTTTTTGAGCCATCACCGCAGGATGTTAATATGCAAACTATTGATATACAAATGATTAATAACTTCTTCATAAAGAAATTCGTTTGAGTGATTTAACTGCAAAAATAATGAAAATCGTAATTATGTGCGTTGATAATTTATTTAAAAAATATAGCAGGAATCTCAAAAATTATTCATATCTTTGCAGATTAAATCATTTGCGATATGGGCATTTTCATGTTTCACAGGCCGTCGATGCCTGAATTCAAGTACATACCGAGGTATTACGACCCTGAAAAAGAGGAATTGGAAAAGCGAAAAGCAGCTATGGGTTTGGATTCCAATCTCTCTGACAGTGAGAAACTTAGAGTGCAGTTGCGTACACGTTGGGGCAGGACTGGCGAAAACGGCCAATCCAACAGACGCGCCAATTCGATGCGCACAATGCGTATGGCTATAATTGTCGGTTTTTCGCTGTTTTTTGTTTACCTGTTGTTCTTCACACCGTTTGTGGAGAATTTCATCACGATGTTTCTGAAACTCGGAGGTAAATAGATATGTCGTTGGATATCATTAAGTTACTGCCTGATGCTGTAGCCAATCAGATAGCTGCCGGTGAAGTTATTCAGCGGCCGGCTTCTGTTGTGAAAGAGCTGGTGGAGAATGCCATCGATGCAGGAGCTACACAAATCGACCTGATTGTGAAGGATGCCGGCCGCACATTCATCACCGTCGTTGACAACGGCTGCGGAATGTCGGAATCCGATGCCAAGCTTTGCTTTGAGCGTCATGCCACCTCGAAAATCAAAAGTGCCGACGATTTGTTTGCCATTCGCACTATGGGTTTCCGGGGCGAAGCTTTGGCGTCGATAGCCGCGGTTGCTCAGGTGGAACTGATGACGCGCCGGGCTGAAGACGAGGTTGGTACAAAAATCCGAATCGAAGGTTCCAAAATGATTGAACAGCTGCCCAAACCTATGTCTGTGGGCACTAATTTCACGGTAAAGAACCTGTTTTTCAACGTTCCCGCAAGACGTAACTTCTTAAAATCCAATGAGGCGGAGCTTCGTCATATAAACGAGGAGTTTTTCCGCATAACCATTATGAATCCAGAAATCGGATTCACATACGTAAGCAACGACAAGGAGCTGTTCCATCTGTATCCGGGCACGCTGAAGCAGCGTATCGTTGGCCTGTTCGGCAAAGACTACGAAGGCAAACTGCTGCCGGTCAATCAGGTTACAGAGTCGTTGACTATCAACGGTTTCATTGTCAAACCTGAATTTTCCAAGAAAACCCGCGGCGAGCAGTATTTCTTTGTCAACCGCCGTTTCATAAAGCACGCCTACCTGCATCATGCGGTGGAAAATGCCTACAAGGAGCTCATTCCTCAGGATTGTATTCCAGGCTATTTCATTGATATTGAGATAGATCCAAAAGAAATAGATATCAATATTCATCCCACCAAAACCGAAGTCAATTTTATCGATGCCAAGCTGGTTTATGCCATCATGCATTCGGCTGTGCGCAAGGCCATAGGGCAAAGCAATCTGGCGCCAATGCTTGATTTCGATGTTGATCCAAAAATGGGAATAGATTTCGGTGAGGCCAGCCGTATGGATCGCCCGGTGGTGACACCTAAGGTGGATTTTAATCCGAATTATAATCCATTTAAAATTAATCAGGTAAGCCGACCGCAACAACAAAATTGGCGGCTTGCATACGAAGATGACAATACTGCCAAGCAGTCGCCGGCAACCGACGAACAAAAAAGTTTCTTCATTCAGTTGCAGCAATGCTACATTGTCACTTCGGTGAAGTCGGGCTTGCTGGTAGTTGATCAGCATTTGGCTCATGAAAGAATTCTGTTTGAAAAATATCTGAAGGAGCTGGAAACCGATGTCGTGGCATCGCAACAAGAGCTGTTTCCTCAACATATTTCGTTGAATATCAATGATGCTTCAATCTTGAAAGAGATCAAACCTGAACTCGAGAAGATTGGTTTCCGACTTGAGGCTATGAACAACACCGCCTTCGTAATCAATGGTACGCCTGCCGATTGCAAAGGCAGCGACGCCATAGCAATCATTGAAAGAATAATTGAAGATTACAAGAACAATCTGTCTGGTAATCAATCAGATAAACAATTGAATTTAGCACGTTCGCTGGCATCGCAGATGGCAGTGAAAGCGGGGCAGGCATTGAGCGATTTGGAGATGCAGGATATGGTTGACCGGCTATTCGGTTGCGCCGTGTCGGAAATATCGCCAAGCGGCAAGAAAATCTACACAATCATCAATGCCGATGATATAAAAACACGCTTAAACTAATGGACAATCAATTTAGACCACAAGGCTTTTCGATACTACCGACAGTAGTAAAGAATTTATTGATAATCAATGTGATATTTTTCCTGGCGACTTGGGCCGCCGAGGTGGCTTGGCATATTGACCTGGCCGATTATCTTGGCTTGCACTACATAGGCGCAACAGATTTCAGACCGTTCCAATTTGTGACATACATGTTCATGCACGGCAGTTTCGCGCATTTGTTTTTCAACATGTTTGCCCTCTGGATGTTTGGTAACAGCATTGAAAACGCTTGGGGGCCAAAACGTTTTCTGCTGTTTTACTTTGTTTGTGGCATCGGAGCCGGCTTGACTCAGGAACTTGTCCAGTACATTCAGCTTCACGATATAATCCAGAATTATCAGTATGTGAAAATGGGCGCGCGAAGCATCCCTGTCGAGGATTACTTGAACATGCTCACCACTGTCGGTGCATCGGGAGCTGTTTACGGCATACTTCTGGCATTCGGCATGATGTGGCCCGACTCACGCATTTACATCTATTTCGCCATTCCGATCAAGGCCAAGTGGTTTGTGATAATCTACGGTATTATTGAGCTTTTCTCAGGCTTTTCGTCAATTGACAATGTGGCGCATTTTGCCCATGTGGGAGGCATGCTGTTCGGCTTGGGCTTGATATTGTACTGGCGCTACAAATACACTGGTTGGAACCCGTTCAAATCCCGTAAAGACAAGTATAACGACACTTACGGGAATACTTACAAAAACGATTGGGATTACAACAAGCAGCGTACCGACGACGATAGAAAAACCGACGAAATCCTCGACAAAATAAGCAAAGGCGGCTACGACAGCCTTACACAGGAGGAAAAAGAGTTTTTGTTTAAGCAGAGCAAGAAGAACTGATGGATTTTAAACTGGTTTCGGATTTTAAGCCAACCGGCGACCAACCTCAAGCCATAGAACAGCTGAAAAACGGTATTTTGGCAGGGGAGAGGTATCAGACTTTGATGGGTGTGACCGGTTCGGGAAAGACGTTTACGATTGCCAATATGTTGGCCGAGTTGAACCGTCCGGCATTGATTCTGAGCCATAACAAAACGCTGGCGGCTCAGTTGTACAGCGAATTCAAACAGTTTTTCCCCGAAAACAAGGTTGAATATTTTGTCTCCTACTACGACTACTACCAGCCTGAGGCTTTTATTCCTCAAACCAACACTTACATCGAGAAGGATTTGTCAATCAACGATGAGATTGACAAGTTGCGTTTGAATGCCACCGCCGCTTTGATGTCGGGCAGGCGTGACGTGATTGTAGTGTCTTCTGTATCATGCATTTACGGCATCGGAAATCCGGAAGACTTCAGCAAGAATGTGATTAACGTGGAACGCGGGCAGAAAATCAGGCGTGACGATCTGCTGCTGCAGTTTACCAATTCGCTTTACAACCGCAACGACATTGAATTTGCTCGCGGACGTTTCAGAGTTAAAGGCGATACCGTCGATATTTTCCCGGCATATTCTGATATTCCTTACAGAATCATTTTCTGGGATGACGAGGTGGAGTGCCTGGAGTCGTTCGACCCAATCAGCGGCATGAGGATTGAAAGTTTGCAGAATATCACGCTTTTCCCGGCCAATATTTTCGTTACATCCAAAGATAAAATCAAAACCGCTACCGATGAGATTCAGCTCGATATGTTCAAACAGGCCGAGTATTTCCGTGAAATAGGCAAGGGGGAAGAGGCTAAACGGCTGGAAGACCGTGTCAATCACGATGTGGAGATGATTCGTGAACTTGGCTACTGCTCGGGAATTGAGAATTATTCGCGCTATTTCGACGGACGTTCGCCGGGCACGCGTCCATTCTGTCTGATTGACTTTTTCCCTGACGATTTTATAACCGTTATCGACGAAAGTCATGTTACGGTGTCGCAAATTCGCGGCATGTACGGCGGCGACCGCTCGCGCAAGCAAACTCTGGTTGAGTATGGGTTCCGTCTTCCTTCAGCCTTGGACAACAGGCCTCTGAAATTCGACGAGTTTGAGGCTATGACAGGGCAAACAATCTACGTCAGCGCCACTCCGGGCGACTACGAGATGCAGCAGACACAAGGCGTTTATGTGGAACAGCTGATTCGTCCTACAGGTTTGCTCGACCCGATTATTGAGGTGAGGCCGTGCACCAATCAGGTGGATGATTTGGTTGACGAGATAATTCGTGTGATTGCCCGCAAACAGCGGGTTTTGGTCACAACTTTGACCAAACGCATGGCCGAGGAGTTGACGAATTATCTTAACAATCTGAATATCAGCACCAGATATATACATTCCGACGTCGATACTTTGGATCGTGTGGAAATAATGATGGGTTTGAGACGAGGCGATTTCGATGTGTTGGTGGGCGTTAACCTTTTGCGTGAAGGCTTGGATTTGCCTGAGGTTCAGCTGGTGGCTATTCTGGATGCCGACAAGGAGGGGTTTCTGCGTTCCGAACGTTCACTGACGCAAACGGCAGGACGCGCCGCCAGAAATGCAGGCAGCAAAGTTATAATGTATGCCGACAAAATCACCGACTCAATGCGCAAAACAATTGATGAAACCCAGAGGCGGCGCGAGAAACAGATGGCATACAATCAGGCCAACGGCATTGTGCCCAAAACCATCATCAAGCCGTTGGATACAGCATGGGGCGACACAATCGGCAAACAGCATCTGGCTGATTATGAGACCACCGAGGAGCGCATCCGCAATGTGGCCGAGGAAAAAGTCGCTGTTTACCGTTCACCTAAAGACATCAAAAAAGCCATTCAGGAGGCCAAGAAAGAGATGGAGAAATCTGTCAGGGATCTTGATTTCATGAATGCTGCGAAATATCGCGACATCATAGTCGCTTTGGAAGAAAAATTGAATAAATTTAATTGATTATGAATACATTGGCAGTACCTTTTTTCGCAACAGATGCAGTATGGAATATCATGATACAGTTAAGTATCATAGCTGTTGGTCTGTTGTCCGGCAACATCTTGCGTACAAAAATTCCGTTTTTGCAGAAAAGTTTGATTCCGTCAGCCTTGATTGGCGGCGCTTTGCTATTGATTTTCAAAGCGATATATACTGATGTTTTCGGTTGGGAAGATTTGATCGACAAAAGCTCGATGGAGGTGATAACATATCACGCTCTTGGTCTGGGCTTCGTGGCTTTGGCATTGAAAAACAACAAGGTTGAGTCGAAATCGAGCACCATGAAGGTGATTGAGACCGGCACCCTGACTGCCAGCACATATATCATCCAAGGCATTGTGGGTCTGCTGGTTACCATCCCGATGTTTTACTTCGGCAAAAAGATTTTCTACGCCGCCGGATTGCTGCTTCCGATGGGCTACGGACAAGGCCCGGGCCAAGCGCTGAATTTCGGCACCATTTACATGGACAGGGCGGCCGAACAAGGCATCGCTTTCCCAGGCAAGGACTTCGGTTTGTCAATAGCCGCCATGGGTTTTGTCATAGGCTGTGTGGTTGGAGTTATCTATCTGAATATCTTGAAGAAAAAAGGGAAAATAAAGATCTCGGAGATTCAGGAGAAACAGAAAAACAAACTCAGCGACTATGAAGGTGAGAATGAAATTCCTGATACTGAATCGGTTGATAAGCTCTCCATACAGATTGGCCTAGTGCTTTTCACCTATCTTTTGGTATATCTTTTCAATCATTTCCTGCAAAGCCTGCCACTCGGCAATTTCGGCGAAAAAACCTTGATGCCGTTAATGTGGGGCTTCAATTTCCTGCTTGGCACGCTGTTTGGCATCATGATAAAAGGAATTATGAAAAGTTTGCAAAAAGCGCAAATCATGAAGCGCGAATACATCAACAATTACCTTTTGAACCGCCTCAGCGGCCTGTTTTTCGACATTATGATAGTGGCTGGTACGGCAGCTATCAACTTCAGTGAATTCAAGGGTTTCGCGCTGCCATACATACTGGTTTGCACCCTTGGCGCCATAGCCACATTCTGGTTCGTGCTCAAGGTTTGCAAACATCTGTATCCCAACTACGTCTACGAAGGCTTTTTCAGCATGTTCGGCATGCTCACCGGTACTGCCTCGAACGGCATGATATTGCTTCGCGAAATAGATCCGAAATTTGAAACACCTGCCGCAAACAACCTTGTGTTACAGTCACTTCCGGCAGTGGCGTTGGGATTCCCTGTGCTGCTTTTGGTGAGCCTTGCTCCACAAGGATTCACTCAAGCGCTCATTACTTTGGGGATTTTAGTGGTGGTGTTTGCGGGGTTTACGGTGTTTCTTTTTAGAAAAAAGATTTTTAGACCTTAGACTTTAGACTTTAGACCTTAGACTTTAGACTTTAGACTTTAGACCTTAGACTTTAGACCTTAGACTTTAGACGTTAGACAAAACTAACTAACAACTAAAGACTAACAACTAAAGACTCTGGACAATTATTTGAAAATTTTTGTTTTTTTATTAAAAAAATATATTATATTTGCTGACTTGATAAAGGCGCAGAAGCCTTTGTGATTGGTTTTGTTTAAATTATTGATATAGAGCAAATTAAATAATATATGAGCGAAGGATTATATTCGATGGAAGCTAAGGATTTCGATAAAACCTTAGACTTAACCAAAATCAAACCGTATGGCGACACCATGAACGATGGCAAAACCCAGCTGAGTTTCACATTGCCGGTGCCATGTGGCGCTGAAGCTGTCGAGGCGGCAAAACAACTCCTCAAAACTATGGGTTTCGAGAATCCTATTGTGGTGTATTACAAAGAGTTAACCCCTGGATTTACATTCTTCAACTGCTACGGAAGCTGCACTCATACCGTTAATTACAGCACGATTTACGTTCCGAAGGTCGAGTCGAACACCATGGACATGTATGAGACAGACCAGTACATCAAGGAAAACATTGGCCGTAAGATCGTCATCGTCGGCGCAAGTACAGGTACCGACGCTCACACTGTGGGTATCGACGCCATCATGAACATGAAGGGCTACGCTGGCCACTACGGACTTGAGCGTTATGAGATGATTGAGGCTTATAACCTCGGTTCGCAGGTGCCGAATGAGGAATTCATCGCGAAAGGCGTTGAGCTTCATGCCGATGCGTTGCTCGTCTCGCAGACAGTTACCCAGAAAGACGTTCACATCAAAAATATGACCAACTTCATCGAGCTGATGGAGGCTGAAGGTCTGCGCGACAAGATGATTTGCTGCTGCGGTGGCGCCCGTATCTCGCATGAGCTCGCTAAGGAACTTGGTTTCGACGCCGGATTCGGAATGAACACCTACGCCGACGACGTGGCATCATTCGTGGTTCAGGAGATGGTTAAACGAGGCATGAAATAGCCATTAGCTATTAGCTATTAGCCATTAGCTATTAGCTGGTAGTCGTCATTTCGACCGAAGCGCAACGGAGTGGAGCGTAGCGGAGAAATCTCCTACCAAGAAAGACGCGAAGCAAATGTTGGTTTGAGGATTTCTCGACAAGCTCGAAATGACAGAGAAAAAAGAAAATTACAATAACAATTAAATATTTCAGAATATGGATAAAAATGAAATGAGAGAAGTTATCGCCAAGAGAGCGGCAAAAGAGCTGCATGACGGCGATGTAGTGAACCTTGGTATCGGTATCCCGACATTGATCCCTAACTACCTTCCAAAAGGCGTTTCAGTGACGCTGCAGACCGAAAACGGTGCTATGGGCATGGGTCCAACACCTGAAGAAGGCAAGGAAGACAAGAACCTCATCAACGCTGGAGGCGGTTTCATCACCTTGACACCAGGCGCTTGCACATTCGATTCAGCAACATCATTCGCAATCATCCGCGGCGGTCACGTCAACGTGTCGTTCCTCGGTGCATTGCAGGTCGATGAGAAGGGCAACCTCGCCAACTGGATCATCCCGGGCAAGATGGCCCCAGGTATGGGCGGCGCTATGGACCTCGTGGTCGGTGCAAAACGCGTTATCCTCACCATGGAACACACACAGAAAGGTGCTCCGAAGATCTTGAAAGAATGCACACTGCCTCTCACAGCAGCAGGTCAGGTCAACATGATCATCACTGAGATGGGTGTGATGGAAATCACAAAAGAAGGCATCGTCCTCACAGAGATCCATCCTGAATTCACCGTCGAACAGGTGCAGGAAGCAACAGAGGCTAAGCTCATCATCAGCCCTAACCTCAAATCAATGGTCGACTAACACTCACTCGTCATTTCGAGTGGAGCGTAGCGGAATCGAGACCTGAGCTTGCGAAAGCTTTCACCTCTGGTGAAAAAATCTCCTGCAATTTTAATGAGATTTCTCCACTCCCTTCGGTCGGTCGAAATGACGGAAAGAATAGAATCATGGAATATCAATATTTAAAAAGCGAAGTCAGAGAAGACGGCATCACCATCATGACGGTGTCGGCTCCTAAGACGTTGAATGCACTGAATTCAACGATCTTGAAGGAAATCGACGACTTCGTGAGCAACCTCGACACCCAAAAGACACGCGTTCTGATCATCACCGGTGACGGCGAGAAGTCGTTCGTGGCCGGCGCTGATATTTCTGAGATGGTGAATCTTTACGAGAAAGAAGGCTATGAGTTCAGTAAACTCGGCGCCATCGCTTTCCGTAAAATCGAGACTCTCCCAATCCCAGTTATCGCTGCTGTCAACGGATTCTGCCTCGGCGGCGGATGCGAGTTGGCAATGGCTTGCGACTTCCGTTATGCCTCAAGCAACGCCCGATTCGGTCAGCCTGAGGTGGGACTGGGCATCACACCTGGTTTCAGCGGCACATACCGTCTTGCGAAGCTCATCGGACAAGGCTACGCCAAGGAAATGATTTACACAGGTAAGGCTATCTTTGCAGACGAGGCATTGCGCATAGGCTTGGTGAACGCCGTTTATGCTCCCGAAGAGCTGATGGAAAAAGTCATTGGAACAGCTCAAAAAATCGTTGCTAACGCGCCTTTGGCAATCAAATACGCCAAGCAGTGCATCAACGAGAGCTATGATATGAATGCTGCCGACGCCATCGAACTGGAGAACCGCAACTTTGGAAAATGCTTCGCAACAGAAGATCAGAAAGAGGGAATGACAGCGTTTTTAAATAAAGGAAAAGCGCAATTTAAAGGAGTATAGAGTAGGGAGTAAAGAGTAGAGACGGTCGGTCGACCGTCTAATCAAGAAATCAAAAGTAATAACAAAATAAAAGTAACATGAAAGTATTCGTTATCGGAACAGGAACCATGGCAAAGGGCATCGTGAAGGCTTTCGCAGCTAAGATGCCAGTCGTCATGAAGAGCAGAACTCAGGCCAGCATCGACAAGGCTATGGGTTCAATTGCAAAAGGTTACGCCAAACTCGTTGAGAAAGGCAAGATGACT
>Ga0129307_1002405_pt1 | contig 14832 bp, 9 predicted proteins | sample P1105metagenome_FD_94437 | JGI IMG/M metagenome (GOLD analysis project Ga0129307, IMG submission 94437) | Capybara group fecal microbial communities from Wisconsin, USA - P1105 metagenome | ecosystem: Host-associated > Mammals > Digestive system > Large intestine > Fecal | place: USA: Wisconsin... | reverse complement strand
GTGAAGGGCGAACTCAAGGAAGTTTCTTTGGCCAAGGAAATCGACAAGGGCGTGTTCCCGGGCATGCAGGGTGGTCCGCACGACCACATCAACGCCGGTAAGGCCGTTGCATTCCTCGAAGCTTTGCAGCCGGAATTCCAGGTCTATGCAAAGAACGTTATCAAGAACGCTCAGGCCATGTGCGCCGAAATGCAGAAGCTCGGCTACAAGGTCATCAGCGATGGCACCGACAACCACCTCATCGTTGTCGATATGACCTCCAAGGGCGTTTCCGGTAAGGAAGCCGAAGTGGCCATGGAAAAGGTCGGCATCTCCTGCAGCCGTTCTACGATTCCGTTCGATCCGCGCAAGCCGATGGATCCGTCCGGTGTCCGTCTCGGTACTGCCGCTATCACGACCCGTGGCTTCGACGAAGAAGACACCCGCGAAGTGGCCCGCATCATTGACCGCGCCATCCAGGCCAAGGACGACGATGCCGCTCTCGCCAAGATCCGTCAGGAAATTGTCGAACTCTGCAAGAAGCATCCGCTTTACAAGTAATCCGGAATTGTCATCCAGGAGCCGTCAGGCGAATGCAGCAAAATTGAGCTTGCTCAATTTTATTGCTGAGCCGAAGTAGCGGACGCTGAAAGCGTCAACCGCCCCAGTTTAAATAAACCTAAGCCGAATACAGCATAAACAAGCTTGCTTGTTTCTATTGTTGAGGCGCCGGTTTATGCGATATAGTCGCAATAACTGGGGCTTTGTTGCTCACGGAGTAATATATGCGGCGGGGCAAACGCTCCGCACATTGCGTCATCCTGAGACCACGAAGTGGTCGAAGGATCCAGTGAATTTTGCCCTCGGTTCAAAGCCGGGGGCTTTGATGTGTTTTTGAATAGCTTGTTTTGTATATTGCGGACAAGTAAATTTGGTCCATTGTACAGAATTTAGAAATGAATAATATTTGTGCTTTTATCTTGTCAACCGTAATGTTTTTCCTTGCTGCGTGCAGTGAAAGTGACACATCCGTGAATCCGGATGATAAAATGAGTTCCTCTCTATCTTCTTCATCTAGTAAACAAGAAAAAGAAAAGTCAAGTAGCAGTTCCGCAAAATCAAGCAGCTCTGTTAAACCTTTATCGAGCGAGTCCGTTAAAAAAGTTGATGATGGTTGTGTGTATGATACTATGACAAATACACTCAAAGATTTGCGTGATGGACAGACGTACAAAACGGTTAAAATTGGTGATCAGGTGTGGATGGCGGAAAACCTCAATTACAAAACGGTAAATAGCTTTTGTTATAATAATGATGACAATAATTGCTCTAAATACGGACGACTTTATACTTGGGCGACTGCAATGGATAGTGTTGGTGTGTTCAGTGAAAATGGCAAGGAATGCGGTTTTGATAAAAAATGCTCGCCGACATATCCGGTACGTGGAATTTGCTTTAACGGATGGCATATTCCCGATGCTAGTGAATGGAATAGGTTGTTCGCGATGTCAGATGATTCTATTGGATCGAAACTTAAGTCTGATTTTGGTTGGATTCGTGATAGTCTTAATGGTACGGATTTATTCGGTTTCTCTGCACTCCCTGCAGGTTACAGAGATTATCTTGGCCGTTATTATGGTGATAGAACCGAAGCTTGTTTTTGGAGCTCTACGGAACGAAATTGGTATGATGCGCGTTATGTGAGTTTGCAGGGCTACAATGGTGAGGGTGCCAAATGGGGCTACGAAAAGAATTATGCCATTTCTATCCGTTGCATTAAAGACTAAATTCTCATTTTGTCAACGATTAATCTAGCGCAAAACATTCTTCTCTAGCGAAATAAGCGTATATTCCTATACGAATGGGAAATATACGTATGGAATGTTTGAAAACTTCTCTTTGCGCGGCATTTTCGTTTGCCGCTGTTTCTGCCGTTTCTGTGTTTGCTGGCCCGATTACTACGGTTCCTTGGAACGGTCATCCGGGTGCGGCGACTTTCACGTTTGATGACGGTCTCCATTCCCAGACGAACAACCTCACTTTCTTGGATAACATGCCCGAGGCGAAGGTGACGTTTTTTGTCTGTACTGGAACGATGGGCTTTTCGAGCAATTCGCAGCCTCACTTGAATTACGCCAAGAAAGGCCACGAAATCGGGAACCATACGGCAAATCATAAGAAATTGACGGATAACGGTGTCAATCTCAATTCGGAAATTGGCGGTGCGGCTCAGAAACTGCGTGGCATGGGCGTGGAGGCGACTTCCTTGGCGACTCCGTACTGCGCGCAGAATGCGACGGTCAAGAACGCGATTAATCAGGAGCATTTTATCAACCGCGGGTGTGGCGGTGGCGGCCTCATGGGTTGGGACAACGAACCGGACTGGATGCAGATAGATTCGCATTACTGGCAGGCGAATAGCAGTGTCGCAAGTTTCAAAGGGAGCTTAGATCAGGCTGCGGGCGGCAAGTGGCACGTGCAACTGAACCATGGCGTCGGTGGAGACTGGGACGTAATTTCTGCGGCCGATATCAAGACGCTAATTCAATATGCGGTGCAAAAGAATTTGTGGGTGGAGACGTTCTCTACGGTGGGTGCGTACTTGCGTGCGCATTTCACGATAGACAAGGCAACCGCGACAAATACGGCGAACGGTTATACGGTCAAGTGGACATCCCCACATGCGCACATGCCAAAGAGCGTGCCGCTTCGCGTGAAAATCCAGGATGCCCAAGGCAAGACTGTAAGCCAAAAGGGGAAGGCTGTTCAACCGAATTCTGACGGTACTTATACCATCGAGTTCATGGCGCTCGAACTTGAAGTTTCCGGAGAATCGGTTGAAGTCAAGTCATCGAGTTCTGTTGCTGCCGAATCTTCAAGTTCTGCAGTACTGTCGTCGAGTTCAACGCTTCCATCTTCAAGTTCTGCGAATCAGGTTGTTTCTAGCTCGTCCGTTACGGCTACGTCTTCTTCTACGGCTGTAGTGTCAAGTTCTTCGGGAACGAATGCTGTTGTGTCGAAGATTGCTCTTGAACGTGATGCCGTTATGGTTCGCTGCCAGGTGTTCGACTTGAGCGGTCAACAGGTCAAGTCCGCAAATGTGATGGCGGGTTCACCAACCGAGGTTTGGAATAACGTTAAGACCGGGCTCCGGAACGGCGCGTACATTTTGCAATATGGCGATGGCCTCAGTTCACATATTGTAAAAGTACTGAAGTAGCCTTCTTTTTGGAAGGCCACGGCGCCCGCTTTATGCATTTATCGTCGAAAAAACAACTTCCAACTTCTTACATTCTACTTCCTACTGAAAAATAAAACCTATCTTTACCGCATAAATACGAGGTTTTATGCAGTCTTGGACAGAAATCAAGAAAATCGAGAATCCCACCGAAGAAGAGCAGCTTGAGGCCATCAAACTCAACTGGTATGCCATCAGCCTCATCCAGAATCCGACTGAAACGGTGCAGAAGGCTGCATTTGAAAAGAATGCGCAGGCTATTCTTTATGTGAAAAACGGTCTGTGCGATGCATTGAAGGAATCCTTGAATGCGATGGACGAGGCCAAATTCCTCGCCGAGTTTAAGGCGGAACCGAATTTGCTCAAGTTCGTGACGAATCCGGTGCTGCTCAAGGCTGCTGTTTCGCAGGACTGGAAAATCGTTCGCAAAATAGACGGTGCGTCCGATGAACTTTGGGCCGAGGCTGTTCGTCAAAGTGCAGATGCTTTGAAATTTATTCGCAATCTTGGTGAAAAAGTGCTTGTGGCGGCTGTCGAACGCGACTGGAAATATCTTCAGGATATTGAAAATCCGACGGCGGCTGTTGTCGTGGCTGCTGTGAAACAGGACTTCCATGCGTTCGAGTACGTGAGCATTCGACGTCGTACCGAGGCCGTGCAGCTTGCCGCAGTCCGCACGGACTGGCGTTGCATCCAGTATTTGCAACGTGCAAGCGAAAACGTGCAGATGGAAGCCGTTCGCCACTCGAAAGAGGCGTTTAAGCTTATCAAGAATCCGGCTCCGTCCGTCAAGGAACTCTGCGAATAGGTGCTGCAATGGGTGAGGTGACGCGTCATCCGCTGTTGAAAATAGACAACGTCACGTTTCGTTATCCGAAATCGGAATCGGATGCGCTTTCTCACGTATCGTTAGAAATCCCGCAAGACTCGTTTTTTGCGCTTCTGGGTCCGAATGGAGCTGGCAAGACGACTTTGTTACGGCTCTTGTGCGGGCGAATGCATCGCTTTGATGGCTCCCTCAAAATTGATGACGGAATGCGCAATGATGCTGGTTTTCTGGATTCGAAAAAGTATGGTGTGCTGCTCGAGAATCCTGGCATTTATCCGAAACTCACGATTGAAGAATACCTCCACTTTTTTACGGGCTTTTATGGACTTGGCGAGGGCGCTTGGTTAGAAGGCGGCTCGGTCTATAATCGTTGCTTGTCGCTTACGGAACGGCTGGATTTGCCTCCGCTGGATACGCGCATGGATGCCCTCTCTCTCGGAAACCGTCAGAAGGTGCAGATTGTCCGTGCCTTGTTGCATAATCCAACGCTATTGATTCTCGATGAACCGGTGGCGAATCTAGACCCGAAATCTCGCGAAACGGTCTGGAAGCTCCTTGATGAATGGCGAAAGGAAAATCATGGAACGGCGATAGTTTGTTCGCACGTGCTTGCCGAAATGGATCAATGGGCTACGGATTATGCGATTATCGATCGCGGCCAGGTTTTGGAATCGGGGAAAAATCCGGGCCTCGGGAACGCTTCCGTGGCGACACATTTTGAATTGAAATTTGAAAGCGCTGTTGCTCGCGAACAACTTGAAAGTGTTTTAAAAAATGCTGGGCTTGCTCCATCGCAAATTACCGCCAAAGGCAAATCCCTCGCGGATATTTACCGCTCAATTATCCAATAAAAACTAGAACGCCTGCGACAGGTCGAACGCGAATCGACCCCATTTAAATTTCATGGAGTTCTTCTTGTCTTCGTCATAGCTGGAGATGCCTGTCACGATGGCGTAATCGAGGCGGAACGTGAGGAACTGCCAACGATAGCGGATGCCCAGACCGAGGCTACCTTCCTGGGCGTCTTCATAGCTTTTGTCCTTGGTATCGACAACTCTAGCCCAGTCGAAGAACTGTACGATTTGCCATGCCCTCAACGATTTCCATGGGAACGTCCAACGGATTTCTTCGTTGACGCGGAAATACATCGGCGTGAGAGCGGTGTTGATGACCTCTTTGGATACTTCTTCGGTGACTTGTGTGCCATCGTCCTGTTTCTTGGTGACTTGCTCGGTCATGGTCGTCGTGTAACCGGCATAAATGCTACGGAAACGGTAGCCTCGTACGGAACGCGAGCCGCCTTGATAGAATACGCGAGCGTCGTCTTCGATAGCCGTGTTGAAGAACCTGCCGACGCTTCCGCTAAGCGCTCCATAGAACGTCCAGAACAGTGGCCAATATACGTTTGCTGTTGCTTCGCCGTAGGTATAGACGTGGCCGTCCCTGTAGTCTTCTTTACCGCTGAAGTTTGTGCCAAGGCCCGCTAATGGCATAACGCGGATACCTTTCGTCGGGTTGAAGTAGTCGTCCGTGTAGTCGAATGTCAAACCGATTTCGCCTTTGAGCTTGAAGAGCTTATCTTCATTCTTGTTCACGTAACGCGTATCGATCGTTCCGCGGAACTTGATGTTGTTTGTAATGCCGAACGTCAGGTCGCCGCGGTTGATGATTTCGTAACGTTCTTCGACGCTGTCGGGGTAGGCGGGCGGATTGATTTTTTCGTGGTTGAACGAAACGCGATCTACAAAGCGGATGGCGGTCGGAATGAAGGTGAACGATGTCCCGAACAAGAGCGGGTTCGCGTACCCAAATGTAATTTCTTGCTTGTTCTGTGCGATTTGCACGCTTGTCGAAAATTCGTGGAACTTTCCAAAAAAGTTCTTGTGGTCTGCGTAAGCCAATGCTCCGAAACCGTAGATTTCTTCAAAGAAAAATCCGTATCTCGTTTCGCCCGGAACACGTTCAACGACATCCAGGTGAATGTCTGAAAGTCCGTCATCGCGTAATTCGTCATTCAGTTTGACTTGCGTAAACAACTGGGTTGAATACAACTTGCTTTTGAAGTTGAAGTATTGGTTACCGTCAATAATTTCTCCCTTCGGAATTCGCCAAAGTGAAGACAGCCAAGATGTATTTGTGAGCCCTGGTTCCGGTTCCGATTTCTTCTCGAACTTGTTTTTTGTTCGTTGTGTCGTGGTGATGATGTTGCCCATCAAAACTTTGGGGCCTGGGGTAACGTTGATGACCACGTTAACTTGTTTTGCCGTTGTATCGACGTGTTCTTCGGATGAAATATAAACGTGCAAATTACCTTGTTTGCGATATGCCGACTGGATTTCCTGAAGGTCTTCTGAAATATCTTCTTGATTGTAATAGCGATGCTTCATGATTTTTAACGAAGCCAATTCTATAGGAATGGGTTCGTCGCCGGAAGAAATGATTTTGGCATCGTTGAATCTGTAGCATTCCCCTTCGTTGACAGTGATGTTGTAGTTGCGCTTCACCTTGTTGTCTGACACCGGCTCGCGTTCAATATCCAGCTTCAGGTCAAGGCTGTAATAGCCGCGGGAATAGTAAAGGGCCTTTACGTTTTCCGTCGAGAGACGCATCAAGAAGTCTTGCTTGATTGTATCCAGTTGGGCAAATTCGTCAGGAATATCGAGTTGCTCGTTCAGTTGGAATTTCGAGAAAACCTTGTTCCCGGAAATTTTGACAGACCAGGGGCTTTTCTCATCTGTATCGGCAAACGCAAGCGACGAAAAAAACAATAATGCGCAAATCAATAAAATCATTTTGCTTTCTCCGTGGGCTTGGTTGCGGTGCTGTCGGCATCTGTATCGTTTGGTTGGCGCATGGCTCTTGGCGGGCGAACTGTTTCGCAATGGCCTATGCCCAAAATGCACGGGTTCCAGTACTTGTACGAGTAGTTCATGCCGATGTTCTTTTCGACGCGGTTTTCGCTATTGCTTTCGGTACCGCTGTTAGCCGTATATTGCTTTGAAATGAGAAGTCCGTTCACCGATAGTGACGGTGAAAGGTGATTCTTGTGGGAATATTCTTTTTCCTGGAAGAATGGGAGCTTGTACGTAACACCGAATTGCAATGCCTGATCGTAAATCGGGTCGATACTCTGGTCTTGTGTATAACCGAGAATAAGGCTTAGGTTCTTGACCCAGCGATCCAAGGAAATAGGAATCTTGACATAGGAGGAATCCTTTTCGTTGTTGGAATTGTCGAACAGCATCACCTTCATGTCGATATCGCCGATGTAGTCGCCACCAAGGGTTTTGTTTGCCGTAGAAGCGATGACCTTGCCGAGAGCCTTGCCGGCAAGCTTGTTCCAGTCCGCATCGCCAGATTCGTTTGCCACGCATCCAAGGAAGATGTTGTAATAGGTTGCTGCCGCCGATGATTCTGTACCGCAGTTGGAGCTCGGCGTTGGCTGCAGGTTCGTTATAGTTCCCTGGATGTCGAAGTTGATGGGGCATGTCGCTTTATCGCTGTCGTCAGGTTCCGAACAGTAGGGGAGTTCCTGCATGCTTGAAACATCGACGATGCCGTGCTGCCAAGGAACGTCGTTCCATGAAATGTTGAATCGGCTAAGTTCGAAATCGTAAAGTCCCTTGATGCCGATGAATCCGTTGTCGGTGTTGGTGACATCGCCGCGCAAGAGAGGCCTGTTCGATGTCCCGAGAACCGAAATGTCGAGTGTGAGCGGGAATGCGGCAAATGGCGAAATGATTTCTACAGAATCGCGTTGTGAATCGCTGATATGGAACGACAAATCGATGGGGCTGGAAACTGAAATCTTTGCTTCCTTGTCCTTGCTACGCAAACTGGTAATGGCGTTGTTGAGCATGGATAAAATCTTGTCGAGGGAACTAGGCGTGATTTCGATTTCCAAATCCTTGCGATATACGAACTTGTCTATGATGAAGTTGCCGCTGACGCTCTTGTTCTTAATTTGGCCTTCTTGCGTATGCGGAATGTTGAACTGGATGTCGCTTCTTCCGAGTAGTCTTGCATTGCCGAACGTTTCGTCGTCGAAGGTATAGCTTATGGAAGGAATCTTGGCGACGATGGACATCTGCTCGTCGGAGTCTTCCAAGTGTCCGGTGATGTTGCGTACCGTGATTGTGTGCTGGTCGGTCTTCAGAGTGTATTTCTTTGTTCCGAAGTCGATAGCACCAATTTTCATGGTCTGCAAGTCATAAAGCAACGTGCCGAAAACCAAATCCCCGAATTCGTTTTGCGTCGAAACTTCGGTGATGTTGAGCTTGCTGTCCTTGATGTTGCCCCTCACGTGGATGGGGAAGGGGTTCTCGATGGTAGAGTACCTGAGGAGGGTGGAGTCCGACTTGATTTGCGCGTTGATGCCTGGCAGGCCTTCTTTGAACTTGGCCTGGATGGCGATGTTCAAGTCCGTCTGTTCGATTTCACCGCGTATGCCAGGAATGAGCCATGTTCCACCGAGCTTGATGTTTCCGATAAAATCTAAGCTGTCGGTTAATGTACCGCTACCGTTGATGGATCCGTTGTTCGGGCTCTTGTATGTCAAGCTGATTTTTCGGGTCGGATCAAAGATGTTATCGACGACAATGTTCGCGTCGCCGGTCCAGACGCCGTTCGATATGTCGAAGTTGGTGAGCAACTCGATTCGGTCTTTCTTTGCTGATAGATTCATTTGCTTGATGTTCAGCACTTCCGACGGAATATTGTTGAAGCTCAAGTCCTTGAAGTCGATGCTTCCGAGTAGCCCTGTTTCTTCTTCGAAAGCAATTTCTCCGTTAAACCGTCCGGAATAAAGCGTTGTATCGCCAAGCGGTTCCAGCAAGAACGGGATGTTGAAGTTGTCGATGGAAATCTTTGCATGCAGAAGCTGAAGTGGAAGCATGGCCGTGGGCTTGTAGTCCGGGTTCGAGTCGTTGGGGAGTACGATCGAGGCTTCCATGGCGACATTGTTGTTGTTGTGCGTGACTAAGGCCTTGTCGATAATGACCGTGTCGCCGTTTTCCCTTATCTTGGTGTAACCGTGGACAACGAAAGGATCTACGTCTGCATCGATGTCAAGTTCCGCTTCGCCGACTCTGGAGTCGAGGTTGTAGAATACGGAACCTGAAATCGTTCCCTTGAGGTTGTCTCCCAGCTTGATATCTGCCAAAGGAATTGTCGATAGTTCCAAGTGATCGGTTCTTGCCCATATGAGGAGCGAGTCGCCGAGTTCCACGGATGCGTTGGCTGTGCCGCCGTTCTTTTGAGAGAGCTGCCAACCTGTTTTGATGTTTTTAGTGTCTTTCCAGTCCACATCGCCCGAGATGGAGAATACATCCTTGGGGGCGTATAAGGTTGCCTTCGGAATTGTTATGCCGTGTCCGTCGAGGACAAGTGCTAAACGGAGGGAGTCCGCTTTCAGGTGGTAGGCGTTGATGATGGAATCCGCTTTTAGGAATGCTTTCAGCTTGCCGTTTTCAAATGTTCCAATCAACTTGGCGTTGCGCCCTAGCTCGACGTTCCCCTTGACCCAGTCTATGACCCAAGGTTCCATGGCCGCGAGGTTTGCTGCGAAGAATACCTTGAGGCTATCCTTCATCGCTACGCGGGCCTTGATGACAGAACCTTCGCGGGTCTCGATGGAGGCTTCGATGTCGTTCCCGGTCTTGGTCAGCGATTGGATGTCCATGTCCATCGGCATCATTTGCGGACCGTACATGGCGCTCATGTTCGCGATTTCGCCGGAGAAGTCGCAGTCCAGCTTGTCGTTGAGGCTGCCTTCCAGGAATATGGTTCCGCCTTCGTTGTTCTTGAAGAATGTTTCGACAAGCGTGCGCTTGGGGTTTCCGCTGACCTTGATGGTTCCGTCGAGCGGCAGGAACGGCCAGAATTCCCCGATGTGCAACTTCAGTGTGAAGTTGTACTGTAAATTGTTCATTTTGAGGAGCGATGCCGATACGTTTCCGCTAAAGCTCACGTTGGTGATGGCGGGAATGGAGGGTGGCAACTTCATCGGGACCCACTGGAGCGGATCCTTGACGGCGATACTCGTCGAGGCCTTTAGCTGGGTGAGGTCTTTCTTGGGAGCGCTTGCGCTGATGGTGATGTTGTCGTTCTTGGTTTTGATATTCCCGTTGATGAGGACGTTCTTGTCGGTAAAGTCCGCCTCGATTCGCAGTGCTGCGGTATCCTTGACGAACGTACCCGCGATGTGGTCGGCGCTGAGTGCGACTTTTCTTTGACCGATGTTTTGCGCATTGATGTTTTCTGCGCTCCAGCCCATATCACCCATCGTAAAGTCGAGCTTCCCGATGTTGACCTTTACGGGGAGCGGCAGGCGCAGATTGTCCGGAAATTCAATTGCTCCGAGCGCTTTCGAGGAGTCCTTGGGGGCCTTTGTTGCGGCCGCTGTCGTGTCCACCACCTGGTTTGCTGAAATTTCCTTGACTTCGAGAACGACTCCGGGGTTTTCGCTCAATATCGTGATGTCCAAATGCGGACCGCGAATCATGTAGGTGGAGGGACCTTTTTGGACCAGGATGGAATCGTAGTAGTGGTCGAGTAGGTTGTTCTGGTGATGCCCGTACGGGGTGATTGTCACATCGCCGAACGTGTGCGGTGTCGATAGAAGTTCTTCGATAGCAAAATGACCATACCAGACGCCGACAGCTACGGCGCCTACAATTGCCGTCGTTATGGCGGCTTTGATCGCGAAAATGGTCAATAAAGTTTTCAAGTGGCTATAATATAGATAATGTTTGTGTTTTATTTTTTTATATTCTCGCTCACATATCCATGAGGACTTTATGAAAAACGCTTTGCTTGCGATTGTTTCTGCCTGTGCCCTGTTTTTTGCCGGGTGTAATTCCATTGGTGACAAGGAATCCATTGTTGCAAAAGTCAATGGCGAACCCATTTACAAGGAAGATTACGCCTTCATTATGCGTGTGGGGAATATCGTTCCCAATACGGAACAGATGAGAAAGGCCTCGGGATCCCTTTTTAGCCGCAAGGCACTTTATACAGTTGCTCTTGAGAAACATCCCGAATTCAAGGAACAGCTAGCCCTCCATAACCAATTTGTCGAGAATTATTTGCTCACGTTTGTTTATCAGCGCCTCTACTCCATGGATAGGCTGATGTACAGCGATGACGAACTTGCTTTCTACTATAACAAGCATCGTGAACTTTTTAACGATTCTCTTACCTACATGAATGTGCGTGACAAGGTGGCAGAAGCGAAGTTCCTCGAAGCGAACCAGGATTCCCTTAAATCATATGCGTTCCAGCATAGGGATATGTCCAAGCTGTCGGAAGAAGTCGAAATTACGGAAAATATCAAGGAAAGATTTATCTCTGACCATCGCCAAAGGATTGTTCGCGAAACGGGACCTGCCTTGTTGAAAAAGTACAATATCCAGGAAACCGAAATCCAAATGCCTTCGGTAGAGGAATATTACGAAAAGCACAAGGATAATTACAAGACGGAGTTCGGCTATGTCGTGTATCATATTGAAGCTGCGGACTCCGCTGCTCTTGCCAAGCGCTTAAAGAAAGTTTTTAAGGGTAAAAAAGTCGATCTTCCGATGTTCATGAACGCTGCATCAAAGTACAGCGAAAATAAGGAGACGAAAAAGGCAAAGGGTTATGTCGGAAAGGTCATCTATGGACACCCGCTTCCGTATGGAATCGGCTTTGTGACGGACATGTTCAAAGTATTTGGTGACCAGCCCGATGGCTTTGTATCTCCGGTTGTCCGTTCTGAATCGACGGGTCGTTTTCATGTGTTTTATCGCGAATCGTTCGTCGCTCCGGAACAGAAACCGCTGGACCGAGTTCGCAAAGGTATCGAAAAGGAACTTGCCACAACAGCAAATTACGAACTGGATTCGTCCTATGTCCTCGTGACGAAAAACGGAGAACCCGCCATTCGTGAAAAGGATGTCCTTGCTACGTATGAAGACAATCCGATGCTGCTTCGTTCCCGCAAGGCACATCAGCAGATCGTGAGCGCGCTTGCCCTTCAGTTGGCGTTTGCTTCGGAAGCCCGCGAAATAGGGCTTGACCACACCTGGGAATACAGGGCCTTGTGCCGTCAAAGTGATGTCGATTATATTGTCAAGATTTACAGGCAGAAGTTCTTGCAGCAGACTTCTGTTCCCGAAGATTCCCTCAAGGCTCTTTTCGAACGCATGGGGAACCCGGCCCATCCGAATGCCACTTACGAGGAATCCCGTCGTGATTTGAATGACTGGTTCGAAGCGCCGGAAAACCTCATGAAGAGGACTTATTATTACGCTTTGGAAGACTATTTGCCGGATGATTACGAACAAGCGAAGAAGAACGTGTTCGGAGCTGTGGTTTCCCGTTACCGCTATGATAGCTGGGATAGGGAAGTCGTTTTCGCTTGGAGCAAGGCCAAGGTGGAACTGTTTGCAGACAACATTACATTGTTGCCGCAGGAATGGTCTGTGGATGTCGCCATGGCTTCGGCGGATTCCCTCTATACGAAGGCCAAGAGCGTTGAAAAGGCTTATGTCGCTTGGACTGGCATTCGCGACCGCTACGTGGATATCGATTCCGTTGCCCGCAAGGCGACCTTTGAAATTGCGCATATCTTGAGCGACAAGGAAGACTTTGACAAGGCTCAGAGAGAATATAGGGCGTTCTACAAGACATGGCCTGATTCTCCTGATGCCGAAAAGGCAATGTTCAGCCGCGGTTTCATCTTGACCGAGAACATGCACAAGGATACTCTTGCTCTGGAAGTCTTTGACGAATTCAAGAAGCTTTACCCCAAGAGCGAACTCAACGAATCTGTCGATTGGCTGGTCAACAACATCAAAAGCGGTGGAAAACTTGCCGACGATTTGATGAAGAAAATCGAAGCGGAAGAGTAAAAAATCTATATTTCTCACATCTTAAACTAAAAGGTACCTACTATGGAAATGACATTTGCAATGATCAAGCCCAATGCCGTCAAGTCCGGCCTCATCGGGCGCATTATCGACCGTTACATCGCTGCTGGCCTCTCCGTCTGCGCCGTGAAGATGCACCAGATGACTTCTGCTGACGCACGCGGTTTCTACGCCGAACACGTGGAAAAGCCCTTCTTCCCGGAACTCGAAGCCTACATGACCAAGCGCCCGTCCGTGATGCTCGCTCTTGGTGGCGAAAATGCAATTGCAAAGGTCCGCGCTATCAACGGCGCTACCAATCCGGCTAAGGCGGAACCCGGTACTCTCCGCTACGATTTTGCCCCTTCCATGACCGAAAACGTCGTGCACAGCTCCGACAGTCCTGAATCTGCCAAGCGTGAACTCGACTTCTGGTTCAAGGAAGACGAACGCTATGCTTACGAAATGCCCTGCCTCAAGGCTTGCTGCGTTCTCTAGTCCAAAAGAAGTTTAACAATAAAACAATAAAATCCCTCTCTAAGGAGACAGACTCAAATGAAATGGATCATCACGTATCTTACTTCTTCCATCGGTAAGAAGCAGATTATGGGATGTACGGGCGCTTTCCTCGCCTTGTTCATCTTCGGTCACATGTGCGGCAACTTCCAGTTGTTGAATTTCGATCAGGCTTCGGCCCAGGCGTCCTACAACGCTTACACCGAGTTCCTGACCGGCTTCAATCCGCTCCACTTCCCGATAAAGATGATTTATCTTGTGGAACTTGTGTTGGTGGCTGCTTTTGCTCTCCACATTTTCCTTGCCGTGACGCTCAAGATTGAAAACAAGAAGGCTCGTGGTAACGTGGGTTACGAAGTCAACGCTCGCAAGGGCAAGAAGACTTTCGCGACCTTCACGATGATTTGGTCCGGCCTTTTTGTGCTCGGCTTCCTCGTCCAGCACCTCATGATGCTCAAGTTTGGCGAACACTACCTCTACATGAACGACAAGGGCGAAATCGTCCGCGACATGTGGCTCACCACTATCCAGATGTTCTCGAATCCGGGTTGGGCTGCTTTCTATGTTATCAGCATGTTCGTCATTGGCGTTCACCTGTTCCATGCCATTTCTTCTGCGTTCCAGACCATGGGTATCGCTCACCAGAAGTGGACTCCGATTATCGACATCGCCGGCATCGTTTATAGCGTCGTTGTCGCTCTCGGCTTTGGCATCACCGCCGTTGCCGCATTCTACCTCAGCGGTCAGCCCGAAACGCAGGCCTTGATTGAAAAGTCCCGCGCCCTCCAGCCGCAGTACGAACAGCAGAAGGCCAAGGCCGACAAGGCTGCTTTCGTCATTCCGTCTATTGGCGAAGTCCAAGTTTCCCTCAACATTGAAAAGTAAGGAGACCACTAATGATTCTTGATTCTAAAATTCCTGGTGGTTCTATCGAAGAAAAGTGGACCAAGCACAAGTTTGAACTCAAGCTTGTGAACCCCGCTAACAAGCGTAAGTTTACCGTGATTGTCGTGGGTACTGGCCTTGCCGGTGCATCCGCAGCTGCTTCTCTTGCTGAACTTGGATACAACGTCAAGTCTTTCTGCATCCAGGATAGCCCCCGTCGTGCTCACTCCATCGCTGCTCAGGGCGGTATCAACGCTGCCAAGAACTACAAAAACGACGGCGACTCCGTTTATCGTTTGTTCTATGACACCGTGAAGGGCGGTGACTTCCGTGCTCGCGAAGCCAACGTGCACCGCTTGGCTGAAAACTCGAACCTCATCATCGACCAGTGCGTCGCTCAGGGCGTTCCGTTCGGTCGTGAATACGGTGGCCTCCTCGACAACCGCTCCTTCGGCGGTACGCAGGTTTCCCGTACGTTCTACGCTCGCGGTCAGACG
>Ga0129307_1002403_pt1 | contig 14841 bp, 16 predicted proteins | sample P1105metagenome_FD_94437 | JGI IMG/M metagenome (GOLD analysis project Ga0129307, IMG submission 94437) | Capybara group fecal microbial communities from Wisconsin, USA - P1105 metagenome | ecosystem: Host-associated > Mammals > Digestive system > Large intestine > Fecal | place: USA: Wisconsin... | reverse complement strand
ATCGTTCTCGAAGACCAGGAATTCTTCATGTCTGAAAAGAACCCGAAGAAGCTCTCTGTCAAGGACTACCTCCAGGAAGTCGTTGCAAAGCAGCTCGGCCTTACCAGCTTGAAGGTCGTGAACTTCATCCGCTTCGAACGCGGTAACTAAGAGCTTGTGAGCTAGTGAGGTGTGAGGACGGACCTATGGTCCTTTGAGCAACTTGCTAGCTGTGTCGTCCTGGAGGCTCGATGAGTCGATAGGATCTAAGCTTTAAATTGGTCGCTCCCTTGTGGGGCGGCCAATTTTTTTTGAATAATTCAATTATTTTGTTTTAAATTGCTGAGAGCCTGTTTGTTGTGGCAGGTAATCATGCTGAGCGTTTGGCAATGCTCCATTTCGCTGCATTCACCGCAGGTGGCAAAGCCTTTGATTTGGGCACATTTGCGGATAGGGCAGAGCGATTGGCAGAACGGCGTTTTAGGGCCTTCGATACGGCAACCGGTGCAGTTGATCATTGGCGGCGCGATTTCCACTTTGTTGAGTTCCGACCATTCCTTGGCGACTTTTGCACGTAGCGCGTCATCGTTGTTGATGGTGGCGAGGCGAGCTTCGCACTTTTCGCAGTCGAGTCCGCAGCAAGCGATAAAGTTATTCATTGTAAATTTCTCTATTGAATGTCATCCCGGATTTATTCCGGGATCACCTTTGTTGTGTTAAATAAGGTTTGTCGTCCAGCGGGCGTGTACAGCCCCATTCCTTGGCGAAGCGGTCGAAATTCCTTTTGACGATACGGTAAATGACGAGATTGAATAGTGAGCGGCCTAGCCAAGGATTCTGTTCGGAGCCTGTAAACTTTTGGGCATCAGTCGTCAAGAAGTTTCCGTTATGGGCAAATGAACGTCCCATTGTCGCGTATGTCGCGAGCATCTTGTCGGTCATCTTTTTGATGTAGCTGTTATCCCGCATGCGAAGCATAAAGCTGCCGCCTTTCACGAGTGTTCCGCCATAGATGCAGCCCAGTTGTGGTGCAAGCGATTTCAAGAATTTTTCGCCGAGACGCAGTTGATGCCCTTCGTCAAATCCGCTGTGAAGAATAAACGAAAGTTTTGCAGGTTGCTTGCGTTCCGCGGGGAGCGTGCTCAAAAATTCAAGTAGCAAGCTCGGCAAGCATTCTACAAAGAGCGGCAACGCGATGATAATATGCTCATTCGTCATGAACGCTTCGCGAGCTTCGTCCCATTCCGTGCGGTTAGAGAGCGAATAAAGCTTGTGCGTAATTCCGGCTTCTTGAAGGCCTTCGCTAAACGAATCTATAATTTTATTTGTATTGCTGTTCTTTTTGACGCGAGGGCTTCCATTAAGGATGACGACGTGCTGGGGGAGGGGTGCCGCAGTTCCCGCTGCATTTTCGACGACGTTTTCGTTTGCATTGGCGGCTTCCTCTTGGTGTGCGTCCAAAGCAAATACGCCCAGCGAATGTCCGCCTAAATTCATGGCGACGCGTTCACCCCATTCTTCAAGCAGTTCACGATTGCCGTTGCCTTTATAGATAACGCCGACGTTTAGTGCGTGGTAGCGCAGCTGATGGCGCTCCCAGCCATCGCGAATTTCGATGTACATGTTCAGCATCGGAACAAGGCGGTCCATAACCCGCTTGCCGCGATAGTCGATAAATCCAAATTTTGTGTCCGCTACAACCCAGAGGTTTTCTGCTTTGACTGACTTTTTGAGGATGATTTCATAATCGTCCTTGATAGCGCAAACGCCCGGCGTTTTTAGCCAGCACATGTTGCAACCCATGCAATGCATGATTTTCATTTCTACGGTATTGACGATTTCAACTTCGGAATCTTTTGTCGCCAACAATTCCTTAATCTGTTCCGAGTAGTCGCCAGATTCCAATGTATTCAATACTAAAGTCATTTTTTCTCCGTTGTCATTCCCGCGGCTTGTGCTGAGTGCAGCCGAAGCATGGCGGGAATCTCCTTTTTTCATATAACACCTAAGGTCTTGAAAAATGTCACCGTTTTTTTGATTTTTTCTGACCCATGTATAGATTTTAAGGAGATGATTAAAAATATTACTCCATATACACTTAATCCATGATATAATGAATTACTGTATAAATTTTTATTTCTTCATGGTTTGCTCACCGCGTCTTGTCATTTCTTCGGCGAAGGATTGCTCTCCGTTTTCGCGGATAAAGCGGATGCAGGCGGGGCGGTCGCTGCGGAAAATGAATTCGCAGATTTTGCTAATCAAGTTGTTGTAGGATTTGCATTCCCTGACATTCATCTTGCATTCGGCGCAAGTGTGGATCCCTTTTTCTTTACAGCACTTGCGAATCTTGCACCACGAAGCCTTTTCGTTTTCATGGCAGCCGAGGCATTTACCCATGCGATATTTGCGGCATGCTCCGCAGTAGAGCCCGCAGGCAGCAATCAACTTGGTATCAGCGATGATTTCTTTCATGGTTAAAGTCCTTTTCTATCGAAGTTCGTCAATGGCTTTTTGCAAGTTCGCAAGGAACTTCCCGGCGTGCGCTCCGTCCATTTGCGTGTGATGAAACTGGAACGAAACCGGCAACTCATAGCGGAAAAGCTTTCGTCTGAAACGCCCCCAAATCATAAACGGATTGTTGAAAATGCCAGAGTTCATGCCGACAGCGCCATCGATTTCGGTATCGATGATGGCCGACGTGCCGATGACCATGCTGTTTTCGGACAAGTCCCAATCTTGACAACTTTCCGCGACGATTTTTGTGTATTTGAGGTAGTCGCGATTGAATGTCGCCAAGTCTTCGGAATACGGAATGTCGCAAGAGCTGACTTCGCCTTCGTCGTTCTTGACGATGGTATTGACCGCAATCGTTTCGTATTGCATCAGCTTGCCGTTTACCGGGAGCATGTAAAATTCCTTAACGCTTGCCGCGGCTTTGCCGATGCAGTAATCCATAAGCATGTTGAACTTCAAGCCGCGTTTCTTGCTAACCTTTACAAGTCTAGTGACGTTCAAAGTTTTGAAAAATGTCACCATCGGATTCGGAGCTTGCATCCAAAGTTCGAATGCCATTGCTCTAGTGGTGCTTTTCGGGTCGATTTCTTTTGCCATGATGAATTTAATAGATTAAGTCCGCCCCAAGACGGGGCAGACTATGGATAAAGTTTATTCTATTGGAATCTGGATGACCGAGAGCCATTTTTCAGGGTCTTCTTGGTTCCAGGCTCCGTCGATGTAACTGGTGCGGGGCTTGCCCGCGGTTTTGTACCCCTTTTCTTCGATGTAGCGGAAGGCTTCGATGAACGACTCGTAGAAGCGTTCGTACGGGCCGAAGTGCTTCATGCAGAGCGCCTTGGGCACTGCCGGAATACGCTTAAACTTGATGATATCGCTATCGGTTCCCATATCCAGGACTTGTTCGCAATATTCGATATCGACATCTGTCGGAGTGTATTCCTTGTTGTGCTCGACGGTGTAGCAATAGCCGGGTTTGGGGCACTTGCAGTTGAGTCGCTGCATTTCAGGGCCGATTTTCTCGTAGCACAGAGGGCCAAGTGCTTCGTAGTTGGGGATGATTTCTCGATGACTTGCCACGATGATTTCTGGCAAAGACTGGACGCTGAATTTTTCCATGGTATTCATTTCCTTTAGAGAATTTTTCCAGTTGAGCAGTTGGTCGCGGCGGGCAATCAAAAGTTTCAGTTGCGCTTCCGTTTCCTTGATTTTCTCTTCCATCTGGTGGATGTTTGGCGTGTGCGAATTGTCTTCGTACAGTTCCTTCACTTCATCCAACGAGAATCCGAGCCTTTGCAATTCGCGGATATTTTGCAACTTCTGCATCTGATCGATACTGTAATAGCGGTACCCCGTCAAGTTGTCCACTTCATGGGGCAATAGCAGACCTTTCTGTTCGTAGTGACGCAAAGTCTTTACGGTAACTTGCATCAACTGCGAGAACTCTCCGATTTTAAGTTTTGTTTTGTAGTTTGCCATCGTACGATTTTGGTTTAGATTCGAATCTGCTTAAAATATAAGGTCTGCCCTAAGGGACGAGTCAAGGGGTTTTGTTGAAAAAATTTGCTTCCAGTTTCATGACTCTTACAGGTCGGTCGGAACCTACCGCAAGGCATGGGCATAAAGTTTCTCTGCCGGTGTCGGCGAATCCGCATTTTTCCATCACGCGGCCCGATGAAGGATTGTCGAGAAAGTAGTCGCCCCAAAGGGTGGTAAAACCCTTCACATTAATACAATAGTCAACAACCAACTTCATCGCTTCGGTACAAATTCCCATTCCCCAATACGGGCGGGCAATCCAGTAGCCCACTTCGCATTCGGTTTCCGCAATTTTCAAGTTCGAAGCTGTCGAAGGCAAATAGCCAACGCAACCGATGGGTTCATTCGTCTCTTTCCAGATAACGGCCCACATCCCTTCTCCGCTAAAAACCATGCGGATGATTTGCAAACTTTCTGCGATGCTTTTGTGCGGCGGCCAACCAGCATGCGGCCCCACTTCAGGGTCGCTCGCGTATTTGAACAGCGCCTCGGCATCGCTTTCGTTCCAACGACGCAGTAAAATTCTATTCGTTTCCATCATTTCTTATAAGTCTCGAAAAAATGTTGCAAGTGCTTTCGGATGATTTTCAAAGATTCCTTTTTGCTGTTTGGCTGCCTATCGACTTTCGAAATCAATATCACGACGGGTGCAGTAATTTCTAGCGCAAGCAATGCTGAATTCCCTTTCGCTAAAATCCCCTTTTGCATCATCCCTTCAATAATCGCCTGATACATTTTTTGAATGCCTTCGATTTGGTGACGCGTCGTGATTTCGGCGAGGCGCTCGTTGCGGAACTGCTCCTGCACTAAAAAGATGCGCATCTTGCGGATGAGTGGGTCGCTCATCGTAAAGCGGATTTTTTCGACCGTTTCGTGAATGAACTCATCGATGCTATCGGGAATCTTGCCGATATTCTTGTCCGAACCGAAATTTTCTTCGTAACGGGCTTCTGCTATGTCAATCAGCGAATTCAAGATGTCTTCTTTGCCCTTGAAGTGCTTGTAAAGCGACGGAGCCTTAATGCCGACATTCTGCGCAATTTGCTCGACACTCGTTCCGTTGTACCCGTTCTCGGCAAAAAGTGTCAAGGCTTTTTCGAGGATTTTTTCTTTTGTGGACATAATGTTGGTGCTCGCGCAGTTTTGAATTGCTGTTTTCTGTGTGGTTTTGTAGGCTAATGACCGTTAGCCTGATTTTCGTGCATAATTTAGCTAATGACTGTTAGCCTGTCAAACGGAGTGATTTCGATTGTTTGGCTTGAAATTGCAGAACTTGTAGGGTTTTAAGATTCTATATTTGCTTGACAAGATGGTTTGTTCAATGTCGCGGTTCTCAAAAATATTTTTGCTCGTACTTCTTTTAGCGGGTCATGTTATTGCTTCGGAAACAGCGTTGAAGATTGCGGATGGAGCTGTTGCGGAAAACGATTCTGCAAATATTCAGAAATTCGAGGAAAAGTTTTCGCTTCGATTTTTGTGCGACTACACTCTTTGGAGTGTCTGGAATACGGCCTATGGAAATGAACCCTTTGTTTCGAATTCACCGGTGTCGTTGGGGCTAGGTTTTGCCTATGATGACCTTTTTAAGTTGTTTGGAATTTCGTGGGACATTTCATGGGATTTCAAGATGAGTTTGCTTTTGGTTTCCGACGAAAAAAAATCGAAAATCGATGCTTTTGAAACAGGACTGAACTTGTTTCCTGGAAAATGGTGGATTGAAGTTTGGCTTTCTTATTATGGAGGTTTTTCTGTCAAAACGGAGGAGAACGGAAAAATTGTCCATCAGTTTTCCGATCTTAATTTTTTCGAGACGTATGTTTCTGCGCTTTGGATGTTGACTTCGAAGGATGAGTTCTCCCCGCGTAGCGCCTATTTTTTGGACCGGCGACAAAAATATTCAGCGGGTAGCTGGATCTTTGGCGGGCGCTTGCAAGGCAATGTTGTTGACGATCCCGACGGCTTATTGCCGTTTTATGAGGGTGAGCGGGTCTTGGCTTCTATTTGGGCGAATGTTGGGTATTCTTACACTTGGGTTTTTGAAAATGGATTTTTCGGGAATATTTGGTTTGATGTTGGTATTATCTACGGTTTGAGTGATGAAGATGAATATTCTGTGTTTCCGGAACCTAATTTAAAAACGGCTTGGGGATATGTTGGACAAAAATGGTCCTGGAATGTCGTTGTGGATGCTGAATATGACGCTTTTTCGTACAAGTCGTATTGGGAACAACAACTTATAGTGAAATGCGGAATTTTGGTGGTTCGACGGTTCTAGTAAAATTCCCTTTTGAAATTTTTACCTATATTTCCAATGTATAACTAACGCTAGGGGTCCTTCGACTTCGGGTTTTGCCCTTCACTCAGGATGACACTGAGAGGGCTGCTCTGTAGTTGAATGATCTTTGCAAAACACAAACCACTGTTTACTAACCATCGGGTTTAGACGAAAGAACGGACCTGATGGTCCTATAGACGAGAGACGAAAGATTTAAAACGGCGCTTTGCGCAAGGAATAAAAATGTCTGAATATTCTGAAAAGATGGACAAGGCCATTGAGGCCACCGAACGTGAATTTTCCAAGATCCGTGCTGGCCAGGCTAGCCCGGCTATCCTCAATGGCGTGCGTATCGACTATTACGGCACTCCGACTCCGATTTCCCAGGTGGCAAAGATTTCTGTGCCTGAACCGCGTATGCTCCTCGTGACGCCGTGGGAAAAGCAGCTCGTCGATGCGATTGACAAGGCTATTCTCGCCGCAAACATCGGCCTTACCCCGATGAAGGACGGCAACTGCATCCGCGTAACGCTCCCGATCCTCACGACGGAACGCCGCAAGGAACTTGCAAAGCTCGCCCGCAAGCATGCCGAAGATGGCCGCGTGGCTATCCGCAACATCCGCCGCGATGCTAACGACGCTATCAAGAAGAACAAGGACTTGCCGGAAGACGAAGTCAAGAAACAGCAGGACGAAATCCAGAAGGCCACTGACAAGGCCATTGCTGAAATTGACCGTCTGCTTGCCGAAAAGGAAGCGGACATCCTCAAGGTGTAGTTCGGGGTTTGCGTGGCAAATCAACTTAGACATGTCGCCATTATTATGGACGGCAACGGGCGTTGGGCTCGTAGCCGCGGTTTGGAGCGTTTCTTGGGTCACCGCAAGGGGACGGAATCGACGATTGATGCGGTCGAGGTGGGCGTAAACCTCAAGCTCGAACACATGACGTTGTATGTTTTCAGTTCTGAGAACTGGGGCCGCCCTTCCAAGGAAGTGGATTACTTGATGAACCTCCTCATCGAGATGGTGGTAAAAGAAATTCCCGACCTGATGGAAAAGAACGTGAAGCTTACGGTGATTGGCAACATGAACCGTTTGCCCGAAAAGCCGCGTGCAAGCCTCCAGTCCGCAATAGATATTACGGCGAACAATACGGGCATGCAGTTGAATCTTGCCATTTCTTACGGTGGCAGGCAAGAGATTGTAGATGCGGCGCGGTCCATTGCGGCCCAAGTTGCAGCGGGCACGCTCAAGGCCGAAGATATTGATGAAACTTTATTTGCAAAAAATCTTTATTTGAAGGGTGCTCCCGATCCGGATTTGGTAATCCGCACCGGTGGAGAATTCCGCCTTTCGAACTACTTGCTTTGGCAAGCCGCGTACAGCGAGTTCTATGTGACGAACACGCTCTGGCCGGACTTTACCAAGGAAGAGTTCATGAAGGCTGTCGAATTTTTCAAGACCCGTGAAAGACGTTTTGGGAAGGTGTTGCATGAGTAATCTTGCTCAGCGATTGATAACGGCGTTTGTCGCTATTCCAATTGTTTTTGCTTTATTGTGGTTCAACGATTTTAGCCGCATCGGGCTTATGTGCTTTTTGGGTGGCGTGGGTGCCTGGGAATGGGCAATCATGGCATCCAAGATGTACAAGGGCCCCGACATGCGCTATTTGTCGTTTGCGTCGTCGCTTGCTTTGACGCTCGCGTGGGCGCTTTCCAAGGGCGGTTACTTTGGGCTCCCAGCGGTGCCTTACGTGGTGGGCATGACGTTCATGGCCATTTTTGCGATTTACATCGGCGTCGCTTTTGCAAAGGTCGAAATTGACCACTTGTTCCCGTGGCTCGTGATGCAGCTCGGCGCTCCGCTTTACGTGGGGCTTTGGGGCGGCATGAACGTGCTCATGATGGGTAACGGTCAAGGCTTTGAACATTGCTATCCGTTCATCTTGGTGATGACTTCTTGCTGGCTTTGCGATACGGTGGCGTATTTCTTCGGGAAGTTCGCCGCAGGCAAGGGTCCGTTCGGTCGTCATTTGTTTGCGCCGAGCATCAGCCCCAAAAAGACGTGGGAAGGCTCAATCGCAGGCTCCATTGCGACGGTTGCGTGGGTGGCGTACTGGGTCAAGTGCAGTGCGTCTCTCGCTTCGTTCGAGGTGGAACTCACTTGGGTGACTGCGATTGTGATCGGGCTCCTTTTGACGGTGGCCGGTCAGGTAGGCGACCTCTTGATGTCGGCTCTCAAGCGTTGGAGCGGCACCAAGGATTCTGGAAATTTATTCGTAGGCCACGGCGGCGTGCTTGACCGTTGCGATTCGTTCCTCTTGGCGGCTCCTGCTTTGTACCTGTTCATGGATTTTTTGAAGAGCCTGTAATTTCAGAAATTGCATAAGGCAAAATAATATTGAACTGAAAAGCCCCTTGCTTGTGCAGGGGGCTTTATTTGGAGGAGCACAGGTGATAAGGAATTATATATTTGGAATTTTAGGATTCGCCGTTCCATGTTCTTTTCTGTACATGGCGAGGTAATCGATAACGCCTGAATCCGCTCCTTTTACGGGAATGTGACGCAAGTTGTTCTGTGCATCAACAATGATGGCAAGCCCAGCAATGTAGTTTATCCAATGGTAGTCCTCGTGATATTTGAGGGCTACTTTTTTATTGGAACCGAATACGGCTAGCGGCATCACCAAAATGTCGTGCGAGACCATGATGCTCACGCGTTTCCATTTGGATAAGTTCTTGAGAATGACTTTCTGCATGAATTCTTCGGCACGTGGTTCAAGTTCATAAAGTGCATCAGGGTAGCCGCCTTCGTAAGCCCAGTGGCCCATGAGTTCGACGGAACTGCCTTTCATGTTGAGCTGGGTCGCGTATTGGGCGAGCGAATCCGCTGAAATTTTCAAAAACCAGTTCCCGGTGATGTCGTAGTTGGTGATGAGCTTCGGGAGGCTTGCTTCACCACGCCCTTTCGATATGTTATTTGCAGTCTCATTGGTGCGTACAAATCCTGAAGTGATGTAGCTGAATTCCTCGTCGCTTTTGAGTGTCGCGCCCAAGTCTTGTGCCATCTTGACTCCGTTTGCGGTGAGTTCCGTTTCGATGGCGACGTTGTCCTCGCGTTCGGAATGCCGGATGATAAACACGGCTTTTTCGTCTGCGGCAAGGCTCTTGTAAACATCGGCGACAGTTGCGAATCCGTTTTCGTCGAGTGAAATGTTGGTGGCCTGCGTAGCAGACGACGCTGGCGGCGGATTTGCGGAGCTGGAAGAGCCTGCGTCAATTGCGGATGGTTGCGAAGAAGATGTGGCCGTTTTCTGTTGTGACGATGTGGGCGTGCGTGCAGACGAACTCGGATTTCGGGTCGATGACGAAGAACGCCGATGGCTGCTCTGCGAAGAGCTGGAGGCTTGCAAGTCGAGGGCTTTTGCGGAACACGACGATACCGCAAGAACAGCGGAACTTGACGATGATGCTGCGTTGCTGGATCCTGCTAGGTGTGATGATGCGGAACTGGAATGGTGTTCTGAAGTCCCTGCGCTTGAATAAGACTGTGTCGCGTTATTCTCGCTAGAACTTGAATTTTGTTCAGAAATCGTGTCGTGCGGCGAAACGAGTGTGTTTGAGGAGTCTCCGCACGACACGATAAACGCTAGGCATGCCGAGGCAGCGAACAGTGGGGCTGGATGGCGCATTTACGAACCCCACTGGTAGTCGCCAGCTTCATAGACAGGATTTTCTCCGTTGAATCCGCGTGGGCGTTTTACTTTGTCATCGAATAAAGTCTTGTTGAAAATGCGGAAGTCGCCGCGTTCGTAGCTCTGGAACGAAATGTGGCAGAAAATGGGGCCTGCCGGCATGTATTCGCTGTAGCTCATGGTGCGTTCGCCTGCCGTATAGAGGTAGTTGAAGTACTTGCCGTTTAAGACGATGTGTAGGCCGATGTTACCGACGGTGAACCAGCGTCCTTTGGCGAGAATGTTCTCGTGGTGGGTGTCATCATAGTCCATCACGACGAATTCTGCGTCTCCGCTCTTGTCCAGATGGAAACGGTACTTGTGGTTTCCGCCGCAGCAACGGCCATCGAAGAACCAGGTGTAACCGCTTGCGGCTGCGATTCGCGGATCGCGAACGCTCGTGTCGGGGTGTGCGAGCTGCTCGTCGGTGACGATTCGTTCTGGCTCCACGGCAGCAAGCAGTTGCTGCAAGGTTTTAGGACTGCTTACTGTCGGGAGGCTTACTTTGTTTTTAGCTTCGCTTGCGGCACGCCTGTACAAACGGTACGGAATGCCGTCATCGCTAATCATCGTGAGTTCGTCTTCGCTGAACACGTAATAGGCGTATGTCTTTGTGCCGCTTCTGGTAACAACGTTGAAACTGCGGTTGTTCAAGGTGTACCACTGCCCGGAAACGTTTGGGAATCCAGATACGGCGGCGGTTCCGTCTTCGCCGATGACGACGGTGTAGTCGTCGCTAATCCATGCCTCGTCTGCGGCGGTAATCAGGCGGCAGTCGCGGTTCTTGTCGCCTTCGCAAACGGCTGCAGAGGGGTTTGCCGCTTCGCAAGGGCTGACCATTCCTGTCGGGAGTTTTGAGGATGCTCCGATTCGAAATCCCATATCGGCGGCTCCATCACGGCTGCGGATGGCCCTGCGGCTCACGCGTGCGAATTCAGCGGGTTCACCGTAACTCCCGCCTCTTCGCGTCTTGTTGCCGCTTCCCGTGAGCTGTACCGGGTTCACCTTGTCGCCCGAAGTGTAAGCCACAAGCCAGTCATAGACCCATTCCCAGGAGTTTCCGCTCATGTCGTAAAGCCCGAGCTTGTTCGGCTTCTTGGTCGCGACATCGTGCGATTTTCCCCCGCTGTTTTCGGAATACCACGCTACGTCATCGACGTTGTTGCTGCCCGAAAATTTAAAGTTGTCCGCAACGCCGTCTTTGCCGCCACGTGCCGCGAATTCCCATTCGGCGTCAGAGAGCAAACGGTATTGGCGCCCTGTCTTTTGCCCTAGTTTGCAGGCGAAGTTGTTGGCATCGAACCAGCTGACTCCAATTTTGGGAGCCTTGTCCGATTCCCAGGCATTCTTTTTTCCGCCCATGACGGCGTTCCATTGGGCTATCGTCACTTCGGTCGGTGCGATATGGTATTCGTCAACTGTTACTTTATGCGAAGGCGTTTCGTAAATTTTATCCTGCTCGGCGCAATTGTCGCAGCCGCGCGTGTAAGAACCGCCAGCCACATAGACCATGTTGAAAGCGACTCCGCTGACTGTATCGGCGAAATTTGCAGGGGAGGTATAGACAAAAGAAGTGGCGCTAGAGCTGGAGGCGCTCTGTACTGTTGAGGATTTGCCCTGCTCTGTTGCCGAAGAGGAACTTCTGTGCGAACGCCTGCTGGATGATTCCGGCTGAGTCCCCGCGGAAGTTGCATGCGAATCTGTGGAAGTTGTCGCCGAAGCGACAGACGAAGTTCCTGGAGACGTAGCCGATGTCGCCCCGTTTCCCGACGACAAGTTTGCACCGCTGTTTCCAGCGGAACTACCATTTGACGGATTGTCATTCGAAGCAGAACTTGCTCCAGACGAAGCCGAATCGACAGCTACAGATGAAAGATTGATTTCTGGCCCGGAAACGTCATTACTAGAAGAATCCGAGCAACTCCAAAACATCCCCACTGCGCAACAACACGCAGCGATTACACCCGAGGAAAGTATGCGCATAAGCACCTCCTTCGAGCAACAAACCTAACCCAATTAAAATATACATCTAAAAAATTTAGAAAGGAATATAAAATCATGTAATCGTTTCTTTACTTTTCCCCTAGCATATATATGGATCCGGCGAGGTTTAATTCATATTAATAGAGTCCTTGGTTTTGCGTTTTAATCCTTGGCGGGGTTCATCATTATTCTATCTTTTGCAAAAAGCAAGTAATTTTTTCGAGGTTTTGAAATGAAAAATGTAGTCCTCTTGGGTGCGACCGGTTCTATCGGAACTTCTAGCGTCGATGTCATCCAGCAGCATTCCGATATCTTTAACCTTTATGCCGTGGCTGCCAATAGCAGCGTTCAAAAAGTTGCAGAAATTGTTCGTAAGTACAACGTAGAGCGTGTATGCATGTTCAACGAAGCTGCCGCGAAAGAACTCGAAGGAGTGCTCGGCAAAAAAGTGCTCGCTGGCATGGAAGGTCTCTGCGAACTCGCTGCCGACCCGAAAGCGGACATCATTATCAACGCCTTGATGGGCGCTGTGGGCTGCCTCCCGACGATTACCGCCATTGAACACGGCAAGCATGTGGCTCTAGCCAATAAAGAGACGATGGTCATGGCAGGCCCGGTCATTTGGGACAAACTTGCAGAAAATCCGAAGTCTTTCATCACGCCGATTGACTCCGAACACAGTGCCATTTTCCAGTGCCTCGAAGGCGGCAAGCGTGAATCCGAAGTGGAATTCCTCGAAATCACGGCATCGGGCGGCCCGTTCCGCGAATGGCCCATTGAAAAGTTCGAAAACATCACCGTGGCCGACGCTTTGAATCACCCGGTGTGGAGCATGGGCAAGAAGATTACGATTGATTCAGCGTCCATGATGAACAAGGGCCTCGAAGTGCTCGAAGCTCACTTCCTCTTCCACATTCCTTACGAACAGATTAAAGTCGTTGTTCACCCGCAGTCCATGGTACATTCGCTCGTGCAGTTCCGCGACGGTTCCTTGATGGCACAGCTTGGCGCTCCCGACATGCGCATTCCTATCCAGGTGGCGCTCACGTGGCCTGACCGCTTAAAGCTCGAAACCAAACGCCTCGACTTGCCGACGCTTGCAAAGCTCACGTTCTTCGAACCGGACTTCAACAAGTTCCGTTGCTTGGCACTCGCATTTGACGCTGGCCGCCGTGGCGGTATCGTTCCCTCCATGATGAACGCCGCAAACGAAGTCCTCGTCGATCGCTTCCTTAAAGGAAACCTCAAGTTCACGGACATCCCGAAGTACGTGGAAATGGTGATGGACAAGGCCCCGAACGTGACCGGTCATCTCTCTCTCGAACAAGTTCTCGAAGCCGACAAGGAAGCCCGCCTCATGACGGAAGATTTTCTCATAAGGAAATAAACTGATGAAATATCTGTTGTACTTTGCTTTATTTGGCGCCGCTGTTTTTACGGCCTGTGGCGATGATTCGAGCAATCCTGTCATAAATGAGGGAACTTCTTCTTCGTTTGTTTCCAATAGATCTAGTAGCAGTGCCGTTTCCAGCGTTCCTGACGGGTCTTTTGTCGATTCCCGTGATGGCCAGGTTTACAAGATGGTCACTATTGGTAATCAGGTATGGATGGCCCAGAATCTGAACTTTGAATCGCCAGATAGCTATTGCTATGAGGATAAAAAAGACAACTGTACCAAATATGGTCGTCTTTATAAATGGTCTGCGGCTATGGACAGTGCCGGATTGTATAGTGAAAATGGCAAGGGATGTGGCCATGAAGTGTGGGATTGTACGCCCACATATCCTGTGCTTGGTGTTTGTCCTTCAGGATGGCATCTTCCTTCTAAAGAGGAATTTGAAACGTTGCTTGAAACTGTTGGCGGAAAATCCATTGCTGGAAAAAAACTTAAGAGCACGACGGGATGGAAAACGATTGTTCATGACCCTAATGGCACGGATGAATTTGGTTTTTCTGCAGTTCCTTCTGGAAGCCGAGGAAGTGATGGATCTTATGGACAACTGGGTTCTTATGGAGACTTGTGGACTGCTACAGAAGACTTTTTCTCGAGTGCATATGGTCTTTTCCTGTTTAGTGAGGAAAATAAGGCAGAAGTTGCGGGATTTGATACTCGTTTAGCTTTTCCGGTTCGCTGCGTCAAGAACGAACTTTAAAAAATCATTTAGTGCTACGAACCTAAACGTACACCTAGAGAATGTCACCCCGGATTTATTCCGGGGCCAGTTTTTTATACGGAACAACCGATGCTGGCACGGAGGCCGGCATGACAACGAACGCATTGTCACCCTGGCCCTTGTGCCGGGGTCTGTTTTTTTTACGAAAATGAATTTTTCCACGAAAAAGATATATCTTTAAAAGAAATTTCAAAAAGACTATCAAATATGGAAGATTCGATTACATTACCAGGGAGCGACCAAGCCAAAACTGCCGATGCTAAGGCGTGGCTGCGGTTCTTGCAGGCATTTACGCTGACGCTCGGCTCAGGGTTGATGTTGGCGGGCATAATTTTCTTTTTTGCCTACAACTGGGAACTGATGCACCGCTTTGTAAAAATGGGCATCGCCGTTGCGTTGATTCTTGCCGTTTTTACTGCGGCTATAAAAGTGAAAATGAGCGACTTCACTCGCAAAATTGCGGTATCTGTCCTGTGTGGGCTTGTGGGCGTGTTTTGGGCTATATTCGGACAGGTTTATCAGACCACGGCCGACTCTTACGTATTTTTCCTCACATGGGCATGCTGCATCTTAGTATGGGTGTATGCCACTGATTTCTATCCGCTTTGGGCGATTTTTATTGCACTTGTGTCGATGGGCGT
>Ga0129307_1002402_pt1 | contig 14846 bp, 10 predicted proteins | sample P1105metagenome_FD_94437 | JGI IMG/M metagenome (GOLD analysis project Ga0129307, IMG submission 94437) | Capybara group fecal microbial communities from Wisconsin, USA - P1105 metagenome | ecosystem: Host-associated > Mammals > Digestive system > Large intestine > Fecal | place: USA: Wisconsin... | reverse complement strand
GAGTTAAATCCGGCGTAAAAACAATGAAAAAATTGCCCGCACTTTTTCTCAAAGTGCGGGCAAAAAATTAAACGTTTTTTTCTCTCACCACCGCGCGATAACCGATGTCACGGCGATAGAAACGCCCCGTCCAGTTTACCTGTTCGGCAAGTTTCAAGGCTTTTTGCTGCGCTTCGAAAACGCTGTCGCCAAGCGCCGTCACACAAAGTACGCGACCGCCGTTGGTGACGAACTTGCCGTCTTTTTCCGCAACGCCCGCCAGGAAAACTTTTTCCCCCGGCGTCGCCTGAGCCGGAATGCCGGTGATTTCATCGCCTTTGCGATAATCGCCCGGATAACCTTCGGCGGCTAACACAATGCCTAACGCCGCTTGCGTTGCCCATTCCGATTTCATCTGATTCAATTCGCCTTTGCAGGCTTTTAAGCAAAGTTCCACCAAATCCGATTTCATTCGCATCATAATCGGTTGGGTTTCGGGATCGCCGAAACGGCAATTGAATTCAATCACTTTCGGTTGTCCGTTTTTATCGATCATCAAGCCGGCGTATAAGAAACCTTTGTACACATTATTTTCCGCCGCCATACCGCGCACGGTCGGGTAAATAATCTGTTCCATTACGCGATTGTGGATTTCCTGAGTGACTACCGGCGCCGGCGAATAAGCGCCCATGCCGCCCGTGTTTAAACCTTTATCGCCTTCGCCTACGCGTTTGTGATCTTGCGAGGTTGCCATCGGTTCGACATGTTCGCCGTCCACCATCACGATGAAACTGGCTTCTTCGCCGTCTAAAAATTCTTCGATAACCACGCGACTACCCGCATCACCAAACGCATTGCCGGAAAGCATGTCTTTAACGGCGGCTTCCGCTTCGCTCAAGGTCATCGCAACAATTACGCCTTTGCCCGCGGCTAAACCGTCCGCTTTAATGACAATCGGTGCACCTTTTTCACGCACATAAGCCAGCGCCTGCTCCACATCGGTGAAATTTTGATATTCCGCCGTCGGAATATGATGACGAGCCAGAAAATCTTTGGTAAAGGCTTTGGAACCTTCCAACTGCGCGGCAGATTGACGCGGCCCGAAAATGGTTAAACCCGCTTTCTCAAAAGCATCCACCACGCCTACAACCAACGGAGCTTCGGGTCCTACGATGGTTAAACCGATATTATTGTCCTGCGCGAATTTCACTAAGGCGGGAACATCAGTTGCGGAAATGTTCACATTTTCCACCGCACTTTCCAATGCCGTACCTGCATTTCCAGGCGCAACAAATACTTTCGTCGCTAATGGTGACTGCGCCGCTTTCCAAGCAAGTGCATGTTCGCGACCGCCGTTACCAATGATGAGGATGTTCATATTTGGGTATCCTTTAATTTTTTTAATCCAATGCTTATTTTTCCGTTCGTTTTCTTCGCTTATACAAAGAAAAACGAACCCAAAGAAACATGCCCGACTTCAATGCCGTCCTTCGCTTTATTGAAATTTTTTAACGAAAATTCAAGTCACTCAGGCATTTCAGGCGGGGACTGAACCGAACATAAAGCGCGGTTAATTTTTAACAAATTTTGATATTTCCTAAATGGGTTCCCTTCTTTGCCGCCTAAAAATGGTTTAATTTATAGGAAAATTTGTACTGTTTGAGCGTAGCGAGTTTACAAATTTTCCGTTAAGTAAATTAAACTATTTTTAGGAAAAAAGGCAAAGCAGGGTTGCCTTTCTTTTGGTTACTTTTCTTTGGCAACGCAAAGAAAAGTAACAATTCTTAGTGACGGAAATGACGCATTTTAGTCAATACCATCACCATATTGTGTTCGTCCGCCGCATCGATAACTTCCTGATCACGCATCGAACCGCCCGGATGGATGACACATTCAATCCCCACTTCGGCGGCGGCGTCAATGCCGTCGCGGAACGGGAAGAAGGCGTCCGACGCCATCACGCAGCCTTTCACTTCCAACCCTTCGTCTTGCGCTTTGATGCCCGCAATTTTCGCCGAATACACGCGGCTCATTTGACCCGCGCCGATACCGATGGTTTGGTTGTTTTTCGCATAAACAATCGCATTGGATTTCACGAATTTCGCCACTTTCCAGCAAAATAGCATGTCTTCTAATTCCTGTCGGGTCGGTTTACGTTTGCTCACCACTTCCAAATCGTCAACGGTGACTTCGCCTAAATCGGCGTCCTGAACCAATAAACCGCCGTTCACGCGTTTCATATCCAGGCGAGGTTGCGGTTTGCTTAATGCGCCGCATTCCAACAAACGCACGTTTTTCTTCGCTTTCACCACCTCAACTGCCGCCGCTGAAACCGTCGGTGCGATAATCACTTCCACGAATTGACGTTCGACGATAGCCTTCGCGGTCGCTTCGTCCAATTCGCGGTTGAACGCAATAATGCCGCCGAATGCGGAGGTCGGATCGGTTTGATAAGCGCGGTTATAAGCTTCCAACGCATCTTTGCCCAACGCCACACCGCAAGGATTCGCGTGTTTCACGATCACACAAGCCGGCTCATCGAAAGATTTGACACATTCCAATGCGGCGTCGGTATCTGCAATATTATTGTAAGAAAGCGCTTTGCCCTGTAATTGTCTGGCGGTGGAAACGCAGGCTTCCTTCACTTCTTTCTCTACGTAAAACGCCGCGTTTTGATGGCTGTTTTCACCGTAACGCATGGTTTGTTTGCGAATGAAGTTCAAATTTAAAGTCCGCGGAAATTGACCGCACTTCGCCTCTTTGTCTTCTTCCGCCGCAGCAAAATAAGGTTTCACCATTTGACCGAAATAATTAGCGATCATGGAATCGTATTGCGCGGTATGTTCAAACGCACGAATAGCCAAATCGAAACGGGTTTCCAAAGTTAAACCGTTTTGATTCTGATCCATTTCCGCTAAAACCATATCAAAATCCGAATTATTCACCACGATCGCCACATCTTTGTGATTTTTCGCCGCAGAACGCACCATAGTCGGCCCACCGATGTCGATATTTTCCACCGCATCTTCCAATGTGCAATTCGGTTTCGCCACCGTTTGGGCAAAAGGATAAAGATTCACCACCACCATATCGATGGCTTCGATACCGTGTTTCTGCATCACTTCATCGTCCGTACCGCGACGACCTAAAATTCCGCCGTGCACTTTCGGATGAAGCGTTTTCACCCGACCGTCCATCATTTCCGGGAAACCGGTGTAATCGGATACTTCGGTCACCGGCAAACCGCTGTCTGCCAGTAATTTAGCGGTTCCGCCGGTTGATAATAATTTAACGCCGCGTTGCACCAAGCCTTGTGCGAATTCCACAATGCCGGTTTTGTCAGACACGCTTAATAACGCTTGACGAATAGGACGAGTTTGCATGGTTATTTCCTTTTTGATTAGAACGGTTAGCTTTCATAAAAAATCCGCGGCATTATATCGCAAACGATTGCGCAATGCTACGGATCCGATCAAAAAAGCCCGCAAAGTGCGGGCGATTTTTTCATTGTTTTTTCAGCATTAAAGCGCTTTCAGCATATCCAGAGACGGCGCAAAATAATAGCTGCCCGTGACCGGTTTGGTGAACCCCAGCAATCGGTCGGTTTTGCCGTCGAGTTCGCCGAACATGCTCAATAATTGCTGTTCAATATTGTGCAGACGGGCGCAATAGGAAATAAAGAACAGGCCGTTGGTGCCGCTCGCCGTTCCGTACGGCAGGCTCTGACGCAGAATTTTCAAGCCTTCGCCGTTTTCTTTTAAATCCACCCGTCCGACGTGAGATGTCGGCGGCACATCGTCCAGTTCCACGCTGTCCGGTTTGGTGCGCCCGATAACGCTTTCCTGTTTTTCGTCGGATAATTTCGCCCATTTATCCAAATCATGTTCCCAGCGCTGAGTAAATACGTAACTGCCGCCGGCATCCGCACCTTCCGCAATTAACGCCACCGCCGCGCGCTGTTCGTCCTTCGGATTTTCCGTGCCGTCGATAAAACCGGTTAAATCCCGCTCTTCCACCCAACGGAAACCGTGAATTTCCTGCCGAATTTCGACCGCACTTCCGAACGCCGCCACCGCCGCCTGCGCCACGCTGAAATTCACATCGGGACGATCCGACTGAATATGCACCAGCAAATCGTTTTGGGTTGCCGGCGCACTTAAACCGCCTTTGCCTAAAGCGGTGAAAGATTTCAGTTGCGGCGCCGAATCCGACCCGGCAAGCCGGCGCCAGGCTTGGTGACCGAACGCCACCACGGCGCCTAAATTGGCGTCGGGATACTGCGCCAGAAAACCGTCCAAACGCGCGCAAAAATCGCGGCACGCCTGCGGAATTGCCGCGAAATCCGTAATATCCGCTTCCAAATAAATGCCCGCTTTGCAATGTTCCAATAAAATACCGCTTTGTGCTGTCATATTTTGTCCTCTTCTATTTTGTTAATCCGTTAACCCAATCCGCAAAAGGTTGAGCTTCCATAAAACCGGTGACGCGCGCGCCCTGAATTTCCCTGCCCGATTGCTCAAAGAAAATAATGGTCGGCAGTCCCATCACATTCAACCGTTTCATTAATTCCGTGTTTTCCGCGCTGTTTTTGGTCATATCCGCTTGTAACAGCAGAACGTTTTCAAACGCTTTTTGCACCTCAGAAGCGGGAAACGTATATTTTTCAAATTCTTTGCAGGCGACGCACCAATCCGCATATAAATCCAGCATGGCTATCGCTTTCGGATTTGCCGCCAAGGCTTGTTGCAACTCGTTATAACTGTCGATTCGGGTAAAGTGCGGGCGAAAAACAGCGGATTTTTTGACCGCACTTTCCGTCGATTCGTCATGATGAAACTCATGTACGGCAAAAAACGCCGCCAGCGAAACCAGCAATCCGAGCCAATAATATTCGGACGCCAGCCAGCAGCAGAAAGCAATCGCCCACACCGCCCATAGCGGCACAGACCAATCGGGAAATACGCGTTCAAGCAGAATCACCGGCAGCAGCAATAAAATAAAGCCGAACAGCTCTTTCACCCGGTTCGTCCAGGCGCCGGATTTCGGCAGAATTTGATTGCCGAACAGAGTAATCAGAATTAGCGGCACGCCCATGCCCAGCGCCAATAAATAAAGCGTAACGGCGCCGGTGACCAAATCTCCCGACTGCGCCACATACAGCAACGCGCCGGAAAGCGGCGCGGAAGTGCAAGGCGACGCCACCAATCCCGCCAGCATGCCCATCACAAACACGCCGCCGAAGGCGCCGGATTGCCGATTTTGGCTGATTTGGGCGAGCTTCGTCTGCCAGCTTGCCGGCAGTTGCAAATTGAACGCACCGAACATGGATGCCGCCAGCAGCGCAAACAGCGCAGACAAAGTAATCAATACCGCCGGGCTTTGCAACGCCACCTGAAACGGCAGCCCGATTGCCGCGACAATCAATCCGAGCAAGGTGTAAGTCAGCGCCATTCCCTGCACATAAACGAAACTCAGCGCAAAAGCGCGCCGGCCGTTCGGACGCTGTCCTCGTCCGACGACCGCAGCGGACAGTAACGGCAACATCGGCAACACGCAAGGAGTAAACGCCAGGCCCAATCCCAACAGGAAAAACCAGAACACCGCATATTTCGACCGAAACAGACGCGCCGCCAGTTGATCCTGCTCGCTCGCACCGTTTAAAAGTGCGGTCAAATTTTCATCTGTTTTTTTGACCGCACTTTTTCCGTCCGCCGGCTTCATCAACGCCACGGTTCGGGTTTCCGGCGGATAACAAAATCCTTTAGTGCAGCCCTGATAGGTCACTTCAACTTCGGCATTGTCCGCCGCATCCTGCAACGGCACGGTTAGCGCCAGTTGATTCAAATAAATTTCCGTTTCGCCGAAAAATTCGTCCTGATGAACTTTGCCCTGCGGAAAATCCGTTTCGCCCAATGTGACGTTTTTCCCGCGCAGCCGAATTTCTTTGCGGTATAAATAATAATCGTCGGCGATTTGCCAGTTTAGCGTAAGCCGATTATCCCGCTGTTCCGATGAAAATTGAAAAGCGTCGTCGGCCGGCAAAAAACGCGATTCGGCGGCGCCGAACAATCCCGCTTGCGCCGAAAGTGCGGTCAAAATTAAGGTTAAAAATAAAAATAATCGTTTCATTGGTTTATGAGAAAATCGTTATGGACGAAAAAGGCGAATTTTACTCGTCTTTATCCTTAATAATCAATAAATTAAACACTTCCGTAATATTTTCTATTACGGCTCGGGTTTCAAACAGTTCAATGTCGTGTTCGATAAAATACTGCAACACGGTTAAGGATATGGTGCCGAACAAATGTCCTTGAAAATTAAGCTCTTCCAGCGAAAAATCGGAACAATGACGTTGATGTTTCACATACGCCATTTTCACCATTTCCCGCAAATCTTCCAGAAAATGAATTTTGGGTGTGCGGATTTTGCTGATTTTACGCACCAAATCCTGATTCGCCAAAAACACCGGCCGCATCAGTTTGGCAAATTCCAGGGTCGAAATGGTGAAACGCTGCTCCAGATCGGAACCGAAAATCAGCTTCAATTCGCTCACTAAGGCTAACGCCACTTCATTTTTGTTCATGTAATATTTGTAAAATGTGGAACGATTGATTTTCGCCTTGTTCAGAATATCCTGCACCGTGATCTGTTCGAATTCCTTTTCATCCAGCAAATCTAAGAATGCCGTTCGGATTTTGTGCAGCGTTTTTTCCACCCGAATGTCTTGTTTTTTCATCATTGCTTCTCTTTTGAATTTTTCACACTGTAACCGAGCAACTAAAATTAAGCAACACTTTGTTGCTTTTTGTCGGTTGAAGTGAAAATACGGCACAATATAATATTGCTATACTAATCTCATTAGTTCGCTTGGCTTGAGTAAGTATAAGGAATAATTATGAAAGCAAAATTTATCGTTGCCGCGCTTGTGGCGGCGGCCCTTGCAGGCGGCGCCGTTTGGTATAACGGAAAATTAAAAACCGAAGATCTGCCCGGCATTGCCGCCGTTAACGGCCGTTTGGAGCTGAAACGTTTAGATATCGCCACGCTGTATTCGGGACGAGTAGAAGAAATTTACGTGCAGGAAGGCGATGAAGTGCAACCCGAGCAAAATCTCGCCCGTCTGTCTTCCAGCATTTCACAAACTCAAGTAGATGCGGCGAATGCGCAAAAACAACGGGCGCAGGAAGCCGTTGCGCGGGCCGTTGCGCAAATCGATTCCCAACAACAACAACTCAAAGTAGCGAAACTGGATTTGGACAATGCGCAAAAATTGCGCCGTGAAAATCTGGTTTCCGCCAGCGAATTGGATCGTCGTCAGGCGAATTACCGAGCGGCGCTGGCGGCGCTAAACACCGCAAAAGCCGCCAAAGCGGAAGCGGATGCGGCGGTGAATCAGGCCCAGGCACAATTGGATCAGGCGCAATCGCAAAACAGCGATATGCTGATTAAAGCGCCGAAAGCCGGTTGGGTGGAATATCAAATTGCCGAAGTGGGCAACGTGCTTGGGGTCGGAGGCAAAGTTATCAGTCTGTTGGATCCTACCGACACTTACATTAACGTGTTCTTAACCTCTCACCAAATGAATCAGGTTAAAATCGGAGATGACGCCCGTATCATATTGGACGGTGTGGATGCGGTGTTCCCGGCCAAAATTACCTTCGTTTCCAACAACGCGCAATTCACTCCGAAATCCGTCGAGACCACGGAAGAACGGGCAAAATTAATGTTCAAAGTGAAATTGCAGGTACCGCAGGAAATCGCTCAGCAATACGAACGTTTCTTAAAAGGCGGTATGACGGCGGTAGGTTATGTGAAATACGCGCCGGATGCCGAATGGTCCGAACAACTTGCCGTAAAATTACCCGCAGGTAACCAATAATGACAGAAACGACCTTGGCAGTGTCGGTTGAAAATCTGGTCCATTCTTACGGAAAAACGACCGCACTTTCGCACATCAATCTGCAGATTCCGCAAGGCAGAACCGTGGGCTTAATCGGTCCCGACGGAGTGGGTAAATCCACGTTGCTTTCCGTGATCGCCGGCACCAAAATCATTCAATCCGGCACGGTCAAGGTGTTTGGTAAAAATCTGGCGGATAAAAAAGCACGGGAATCGCTGTCTCACCGAATCGCCTTTATGCCGCAAGGGTTGGGTAAAAATCTCTACCTGACGTTATCCATTTACGACAACGTGGACTTCCACGCCCGCCTGTTCGGTTTACCGAAACAATACCGTAAAGCCCGTATCGAGCGTTTGCTGAAAGCTACCGGGTTGGCGCCCTTCGCCGACCGACCGGCCGGAAAATTATCGGGCGGGATGAAACAAAAACTCAGTCTCTGTTGCGCTTTGGTGCACAGTCCGGATTTATTGATTTTAGACGAACCTACGACCGGGGTGGATCCTCTTTCCCGACGCCAATTCTGGCAATTAGTGGCGGATCTTCGCCGGGAAACGCCGAACATGACGGTAATCGTCGCCACCGCCTATATCGATGAAGCGGAAAATTTCGAACACGTACTGGCTATGGATGACGGTAAGCTGATTGCGGATAAACCGACTCAAGAAGTCATCGCGGAAACTCAAAGCGATAATCTGGAACAAGCCTATGTCAAATTATTACCGCCGGAAAAACGCGGTACGGAAAACGGCTTAGTGATTCCGCCTTTTGAAGTAAAAGCCGGCGAACCGCCCGTCATTATCGCGAAAGGGTTAACCAAAAAATTCGGTGATTTTGTTTCCGTGGATCACGTCAGTTTCACCATTCCCAAAGGGGAAATTTTCGGTTTTTTAGGTTCCAACGGCTGCGGTAAATCCACTACCATGAAAATGCTTACCGGTTTACTCGATCCTACCGAAGGCACGGCAACCCTGCTGGGACAACCGGTTGACGCCGGCAACATCGACACGCGCAAACGAGTGGGATATATGTCGCAGGCTTTTTCTTTATACGAAGAATTAACCGTATCCGAAAACCTGAAATTGCACGCCAAACTGTTTCAAATCCCCTCCGCGCAATGGGACGCCGCGGTCAATTCCGCCATGAAACAATTCGATCTGCTCGATCTTGTCGATGAAAAACCCTCTTCCCTGCCGTTAGGAATCCGTCAGCGTTTACAACTTGCCGCCGCCTGTTTGCACAAACCGGAAGTGCTGATTTTGGACGAACCCACTTCGGGCGTGGATCCCGCCGCGCGGGATATGTTCTGGGAATATTTAATCAAGCTTTCCCGCGAAGATCGCATTACCATTTTCGTCACCACTCACTTTATGAACGAAGCCGCCCGCTGCGACCGCATTTCCTTTATGCACCGCGGCCGCGTGCTGGGTGTGGGAACGCCGGAAGAGCTACGCATTGGCAAAAATGCGCCGACTCTGGAAGACGCCTTTATTCTTTATTTGGAAGAACAGGCGGATGATATCACCGCGCCGCAGGAAAACATCGATAAAAGTGCGGGCGAAATTTCGGAAGTTTTTCAACCGACTACCGGCCTGTTCGCCTGGTGGTCGTTGGTGTGGACCTTTGCCGTACGCGAAGGCAAAGAGCTATTGCGGGATAATATTCGATTATTTTTTGCTTTTTGCGGACCTATCATTATGTTGCTGGCAATGGCGGGCAGTATATCCTTTGATATTAATCCGTCAAATTTCAAGGTGTTGGATCACGATAACAGTTCCGAAAGCCGCAAATTTGTAGAATATTTTAGCGGTTCTCCCTATTTTATCCGACAGGCGGATCTGTATTCGGTAGATGAAATCAAACCGGCTTTACAGACCGGTGAAATTAAGCTGGTAATTGAAATTCCTATTGATTTCGGCAAAAAAATGTTGAGCGGTCAACAGCCTGAAGTAGGTCTGTTTATTGATGGGGCGTTTCCTTCCGTGGCAGAAAATCTGAACGGTTCCGCCTCCGGCGTAATTCGTCAATATATGACCGAAGCGTTGAAAGAACAGGGATTTAACATATCCGTTAATACCGTTACCGAAGCCCGTTTTATCTACAATCAGGATTTCAAAAGCATTTACGCAATCACACCAAGTATCATTATGCTGGCAATGGTTTTAATTCCCGCCATGATGACCGCACTTGGTGTAGTACGCGAACGGGAAATCGGCTCAATTATGAATTTATATGGCTCACCGGCTTCCAAATTCCAATTTCTGCTGGGAAAACAGTTACCTTATATTCTCTTATCCTTTCTCAGTTATCTGTTGTTGGTAGGCGTATCCATTTTAATCTTCGGTGTCCCCATTAAAGGATCAGCATTGGCAATGTTCTTCGGCTGCCTGATTGGGATCTGCGCTTCAACGGCATTCGGATTATTCGTTTCAACTTTTGTGAAATCACAAGTAGCGGCAATCTTTGCGACGGCAATTATCAGTATTGTGCCGGCGATCAATCTTGCAGGAATATTCTATCCTACTTCCGCACTGGATAAACATTTAGCCTTCGTATCTAAAATATTTCCGGGAGCATGGTTTCAAAATATCAGTTTAGGCGGTTTTACCAAAGGATTAAGTTTTGCAGAGTTAACTCCTAACTATATTCAGCTGACGGCGATTTATATTATATATATCAGCCTTGCTGTCTTTTTCTTAAAAAAACAGGAGAAATAACATGTTACGCTGGTTTAAAAATGTCCTTTTTCTCTCCGCTAAAGAATTTAAAAGCCTGTTTAGTGATCTCACCTTGCTGGTTTTAATCATATATATGTTTACCATTGCTTTAGTCAGTGTCGCTAATCTTCCGACGACAGAAGTAAAAAACGCGTCCCTCGGAATTGTCGATCATGATCATTCCGCGCTTTCCTATCGGCTGAAAGACGCCCTGCTCAATCCTTATTTCAAAAAAGTCGAGCAAATCCGACAAGAGCAAATCGACGATTTAATGGATAACGGTAATTTCACCTTTATCGTCGATATTCCGCCGAATTATCAGCGAGATATTCTGGCCGGCCGTAATCCTCAGATTCAAATTTTGATCGATGCGACGGCGATGACTCAGGCAAGTATCGGTTCATCCTATATCACTCAGATTTTCACCGGCGAATTAAACCGTTTTCTCAAAACGGCTAATGCGCCTATGGCGATAAAAACGGCGGTCAACGTACTGTATAACCCAAATTATTCCAGTAAATGGTTTATGGGTGCAATTCAAGTTGTGGGGAATTTAAATCTGCTCACAATGTTATTGGTCGGTGCGGCGGTTATCCGCGAACGGGAACGCGGCACAATAGAACATTTACTGGTAATGCCCGTTCGCTCCAGCGAAATTGCTGTAGCCAAAGTATTGGCAAACGGCTTGGTTCTGTTTGTTGTCGCTATGCTGTCGCTTAAATTTGTCGTACAGCGCTACCTGGCTATTCCTATCACCAATGCATCCATCGGATTATTCAGCTTAGGCGTGGTTATTTTTATTTTTTCCATCGCTTCGCTGGGAATTTTACTGGCGGTTTTTGCCCCCACTATGCCGCAATTCGGTCTGCTTTGCCTGCCGGTTTATCTTGTAATGTATATGTTGTCGGGCACCATGTCTCCCTTGGAAAATATGCCGCCGTTAGCGCAATATTTAACCCAGTTTTCTCCCACCACGATTTTAGGTTCTTACGCAAAAGACGTGTTATTTAGAGGAGCGAATCTGAGTATGGTTTGGGACGATTTAGCAAAAATGGCGGCACTGGGCGCATTATTCTTAGCCGTCGCGCTGATGCAATTTAAGACAATGTTGTCTAAACAGGGATAAAAGTGCGGTCGGTTTTTTCATTGTTTTTTGACTATCCGGCAAAAACCATCTTTGCCGGAAAATATGCAATATCGGATTTTAAAAACCTGATTTACGTTGAGGTTATTTATGCAATTCATTTATAAATTTTCACTTATTGCCGCGGCGGTGACGTTAATCGCCTGCGCTCACACCGATGTGGATTTAAATTCTCAAATCAAGCTGCCCGCCGGCTTCGAACAAACCGGCAAAGGCAGCGGTTCCGCCGACATCAGCCAATGGTGGCGACAATGGCATGATCCGCAACTCAGCCGGCTGATCGAGCAAGGACTGCGCAACAATCTCGACATTGCCATGGCGCGCAGCCGCTTAGCCGAAGCGCAAGCCAATACGGCTTACACCGAAGCGGATAAAGGTCCGAAAGTTTCCGGCGACGGGCGGGCGGGCGGCACGCGCTCTCACATAATTAATAGTCCGTTAACGGGTGAAAACAACACCACATCGGGCAATAATCAATACGCCGGTATCGTGGCAAGCTGGGAACTGGATTTCTTCGGCAAAAAACGCAGTGATGCCGACGCCGCCAAAGCCAGCGAAATCGCAGTGCAAAATCAGATTTACGCCACCCAAATGCTGATTGCCGGACAAATTGCTGAAAACTATTTCAATATTTTCGCATTACAACAGCAAAACGCCGTATTGAATCAGTCTCTTTCCGTGTTAAACCGCCTCAAAAATTACGCTCAAGGCAGATTTAACGCGGGACAGGCCAACGCCAACGACGTGTTACAAGTGGAAAACCGCCTCACCGCGGTGCAGGCGCAGCAAGCCACGCTGAACAGCCAAATCGCCGCCAACGAACGCGCTATTGCGGTGTTAACCGGACAAACGCCGCAAGGATTTCGGATCGACAAAAATGGCGATCCGCTGGTTTCGTTGCCTAATCCGCCCGCCGGCGTAATGCCAAGTGATTTGCTTGATCGCCGTCCGGACTTACGCATCAATCGGGCGCAAATTCAGGCCGCTTCAGCCAAATTAGCCAGCGCCAAAGCGGATCTTTATCCGAGATTCGATATTCAGTTTATGGGTGGAACCGGTCGTATTGAAGTGAATTCCGATATTTCCGAATTAAAAGGCTGGGCGGGATTGCTCAGCGGCGGATTCAGCGTACCGATTTTCACCAACGGACGCATTCAAGCCAACATTGATGCGGCGGATGCGCGCCTGAAAACCGCGTTACTGCAATACGACAAAACGCTGGTTCAATCGCTGGCGGATGTGGACAACGCCTATCAGACGCAATATGCCTTAAACCGTCAGGCGGAATTGCAGCAAAGTGCGGTCAAAAAAGCGCAGGTTTCCGCCGCCAATGCCGAAAAACTGTTTAAATACGGCGACAAAAATCTGGATAACGCCCTCACCGAACGCCTGAATGCCCTGGATTACCAAAACCAACTCATCCAGATTCGCCTAAATCGGGCGAAAAATTTAGTAAGTTTATATAAAGCTTTGGGGGGAGGCTGGTAAGAATAGTCGACTGTGTTCATCCTTAAATTCAATGCTGAAATGGTTCAAGTATTCGTATTTGAACCATTTTTCTTAAATTTAAATAACAATCTCTGTTTGCAATATAACCAATAATTGATTATATTGTAATCAGAATTAAGGAGAAACACATTATGCCGTATAAAACAAAAGGAAACGGAGAACCCATTATTTTCTTGCCCGGATTATTTGCCGGCGGATGGATTTGGGACACCGTCGTTCAAAATATCACATCTCAAGGATTTAAAACTTTCGTATTCACCGATCCCATCCCCGTCGCCTTTGAAGGCAGCCAACAAAAAGCATTTAAAGAACTGGACGCTATTACCGAAAACTGTTCAACTCCCATATATTTAGTCGGCAACTCCCTTGGAGCCTTAATCGCATTACATTATGCCTCTCAACGAAAAGGACGCGTTAAAGGGATAGTAATGAGCGGCGCACCGGGACAACTCGAAATGGAAGCCGGCGTATCGCTTGACGAACTAAAAAGCGGTAAAGACGAATATACTACGTTGCTTGGTTCGCGCATATTTTATGATCAAAGCAAAATCCCACCGCATGCCGTAGCCGAAGTAAAATATTTATTTGGCACGGAAAAGATTTTCCGTAATATCGTTCGTTGGTTATTTTTTAGTCGCAAATACGATGTCCCCACCGTATTACGGAATATGACAATTCCCATCGATTTTATTTGGGGCGATTATGATCTTATCACACCAATAGACCCTTGGATCCTCATAGCCAAACAGTTCCCGCAAACTTCGATGACCATTATTAAAAACAGTGGACACAGCCCGATGGTGGAACAACCGGAACAGTTTACCGCCGCCCTATTGGCGAAATTATTACCGTAAACGGCTAAAACAAAAAAGTGCGGTCAAAAAAACGATCGTTTTTTCTCCCGCACTTTTTATTTCGGCTTGCAGATTAATTTCCGCCGTATCGGTCATGCCATTACCGAACGTGCGATTATTTTGCCGCTTTTAACTCTTGATAATATTTTTCGTAAAGCTCCACGGCTTCACCCACATCATCCTGCCAATGGGCATTTTTCAAGACTTCCTCCGTCGGATAAATTGCCGGATCCTGAGTGATTTCGGTCGGTAATTTTTCTTTGGCTTTTAAGTTGGAAGTCGGATAACCGATTTCAAGGGTTAATTTTTCCGCGACTTTTGCGCTTAATAAATAGTTGATTAATTTATGCGCCGCATCCGGGTGTTTTGCATTTGCCGGGATGGCTAACGTATCCACCCACAACACCGGACCTTCTTTCGGGAACACCATGTCGATGGTATTCGGCGCTTCTTTCTTCGCAATGCGCACGGAACCATTCCATAACTGTCCTAATTCCACTTCGCCTGCGATGAATGAATTCGCCGGATTATCGGAATTAAATGAAAGAACGTTAGGACGCAATTTCAATAATTCTTCGTAAGCCGCTTTGATTTCATCCGGCTTGGTCGTGTTCGGATCTAGCCCCAATTTCACCAATGCGATATTGAAAACTTCGCGCGCATCATCCAATAATTGGACTTTGCCGGCATATTCGGGTTTCCACAAATCGCCCCAGGAAGTGAAATCCGAACCTTTATAAGTATTC
>Ga0129307_1002401_pt1 | contig 14850 bp, 12 predicted proteins | sample P1105metagenome_FD_94437 | JGI IMG/M metagenome (GOLD analysis project Ga0129307, IMG submission 94437) | Capybara group fecal microbial communities from Wisconsin, USA - P1105 metagenome | ecosystem: Host-associated > Mammals > Digestive system > Large intestine > Fecal | place: USA: Wisconsin... | reverse complement strand
TTCGCCGAGAAGCCGCAAAGGCCGCTGCCCGCGATAAAGAGCAGTGCCGCCAGCCGCGCGGGCAGATACCCTGCCGCGTCGTCCAGTCTGGCCGCTGTCCGGCCGAACCAGAGATACTTTTCATTCTTATAGCCGAGCATGCTGTCCATAGTATTGACAGCCTTGTATATCATCGCCAGCGGTGCCCCGCCGATCGCCATGTAGAAAAGCGGCGCCGCCACCCCGTCGGAGAAGTTCTCCGCGATGGTCTCCACAGCCGCTTTGGTCACTCCTTCCTCATCCAGCACGTTCGTGTCGCGCCCGACGATCCAGCCGACCAGTTCCCGCGCTTTGGGAAGGTCCGTTTCCGGTGTCAGCGCGTGATAAACACGCATGCTCTCCACGCGCAGGTCCTTGACCGCGACCGCCTGCCAGCACCAGATGATCTGGACCGCCATGCCGAGGGCGGGATGGATCTTCCAGGCCAGCCAGCAGATGCCGATGGTTCCCGCCGCAACGATCAGCAGCACCAGGATTACCAGCAGTGTGCCCGCTTTGCGCTCGCCGCGGTCCGTCGCAGGAAACCGCTTGCGCAGCGCTTTTTCCAGTTTGTCGATGAGCCTGCCGATCAGCACGACCGGATGCGTCAGCCAGGCGGGATCGCCCAGCAGAAGATCCAGCAGCAACCCCAGAACCATCGCCGCCGCCACGATCATGCACGCCCTCCTTCCGCCGGCCGGTACGCCGCTGCTGCCGCGACAAACCGTTCCGCCAGCACGGGATGACCGGCAAAATACAGATGCGGGAACCCCGCGAACAGAGACGGCCCCGTGATCGCGCACCGCCAACTGCGGCCGGACACCGGCTTGACCACCGTGCAGTCCGTTCCGTTGTTGGTCGTATCCCAGTAGTGGAACTCATGGATGCGATAGGTCTCACCTTCGCGCAGCAGGAGACTGTCTTTATCCGCCGTCATATCTGCATATCCGAACCGCACCAGGCGGCTCTTTTTCTCACTCTTTCCTGCAAGCAGCCCCGTCATCGGACAGTCTGTCCCGTCCATATCTTTAAGCATTTCCTGCAGGTACATGAACCCGCCGCACTCGGCGACGATGGGCATGCCGCTTCTGGCCGCTGCGAGGATCGATGCTTTCATGGATGTGTTCGCCGCCAGCTGCCGGCCGTGCAGTTCCGGATATCCGCCGGGCAGATACAGGCCGCCGACCCCTTCCGGGAGCGCCGCATCCGCGACCGGGCTGAACCGCACCAGTTCCGCTCCGGCCTGCTCGAAGGCTTCCAGTGACTCCTGATACATAAAGCAGAACGCCTCGTCATCCGCCACTGCAATGCGCGGCCGCTTTTCACCGCCGGCAGCCGCCCCGCAGGGTGCTGCTTCGCCGGTTACATCCTCTGTCTCTTCCTTTGAGAACAGCGAACGAAACAGATCCATATCAATATTCTCTGCCAGCGCGTCGGCGATCCGGCCGATCCGCGCGCGCAGATCATCCACTTCCCCGGCCGTGTACAGGCCGAGGTGCCGGCTCTCCACCGCCGCATCTTTGAGCGGCGGCAGACACCCGATCACAGGGATGCCGGTCTCTTTTTCAATGACTTCCCGCATGGTGCCGAGCAGCATCGGGGAACATTCATTTAGTAGTACGCCGCGGATATGATGCGGACTGCGGAATGCCGTCATGCCCTTCACCTGTGCTGCCGCCGTCAGGCCCATGCCTTTCGGGCGCACGACAAGCAGCACCGGCAGATCCAGTGTATCCGCCAGATGCCAGGCGGAAGCCTGCGTGGTCTTGCCGCCGACGCCGTCGTAATAGCCCATCACCCCTTCGACGACCCGGGCGTTATGGCCCGCAGCGTGGGTGCGGTAACTCCTGCGGACATAGTCCTCATCCGACAGGAACAGGTCCAGGTTGTGGCTTTCGATGTCCAGTACCGAGCGGTGGAACATCGGGTCGATATAGTCCGGCCCGCATTTAAAGGCGCAGGGAAGAAGACCCTCTCTTTGCAGGAGGGCCAGAAGTCCGCATGTGACCATTGTTTTGCCGCTTCCCGAAGAAGCCGCTGCAACCAGTAACTCCAGCATGAATGACTCCGTTATTCCGCCTTTTTCTCCCCCGTGATCAGATAGATCGGGTTCTCCGCCATCATCAGATGCAGGCTGCCCGCCTTGCGGGCACGGCTGACCTGGATCTGGGTAATCTCTAATTCATAACCGCGCGCCGTGAGCGATTCCTGTGCCCGCTGCAGGGATTCCAGGGCGATCGCGGTCGTCACGATGCGTACGCGCGGATTCTTCGCCAGCGCCGCGTCGAGGATGCCGTCCAACTGTCCCCGGGTGCCGCCGATGAAGACCGCATTCGGTGCCGGCAGATCCGCCAGCCCGTCCGGGGCTTTCGCCTGCACGAGGGTCAGATTCCACGCACAGAACCGCTTTCTATTCGTTTCGATCAAAGCGCAGGCTTCCTCTACACACTCCACAGCATAGACCTCGCCGCGGGGTGCCGCCAGTGCCATTTCCACGGAAACGCTGCCCGTACCCGCCGCGATATCCCACAGGACATCACAATCTCTCACAGAGAGACGTGCCAGGACGGCCGCACGGATGTCGCGCTTGGTCATCGGCACGTCGCCCCGCACGAACAGGTCGTCGTCCAGCCCGCCCGCACGGTACGGCCAACGCTCCACCGGGTCCGTCAGCACCACCGACAGCGGTGCGAACGTCATCTCCGCTGCTTCCGCCGCCGTAGTGACGGTGACTTTTTCATCCGGGTAGGACAACTGCTCGCCGACGACAAAGCCCGTCTCGCCGAGCCCCGCCGCAGTCAGCTGCTGCGCGATGATCTCCGGCGTAAAGATACCGCCTGTCAGGAAAAAGGTCGGTTTGCCGCTCATCGCCGCGCCGGGCAGACTGACATCCAGCCCGTGCGCTGAAACCAGTTCCCAGTCCTGCCAGGGCCTGCCGAGCCGTGCCGCCAGAAGCTGCACGCTGGAGATGCCCGGAAGAACCGTCACCTCATACCCGTGCACTTCGAGGACCGGAATCAGTTTTTTCGCGCCGGAGTAAAAGCCTGTATCACCGCTCATGGCGATCACGATCCGGTCCGCGCTGTCCGTTGCCTGTACCGCTGCCAGAATATCCGGCACAGAAACAGCTGCTGTGCGGTTGTCCGTGCAGTTCTCCGGCAGTGTTTCGAGCAGGCGTCTGGCGCCGATGACCAGGTCCGCATCGCGCAGTACGCGCCCCGCTTCCGCTGTCAGGGTGTCCGGTGTGCCGCCGCCTGTTCCGATGATCGTGATGCTCATAGCGTTTCTCCTTCAAGTACCGCCAGGATCTGCGCTGCGTCAAGGCCTTCGTCTTCCGGTCTTGCGATCAGGACCACGCGGGTCCCCGTATTCCTGGCTGCTTCTATCTTATCACGGAATCCGCCCGCTTTTCCGCCGTCTTTGGTGACCATGACGCGGATGCCGTACTGGCGGATCGTCGCTTCATTCATTTCCTGCGTAAAGGGCCCCTGCATCGCAATGATGTTGCGGTGCGCGATGCCGGCTTCTTCACAGGACGCAATGCTTTCCCCGGAGGGCAGGACGCGCGGGAACAGCCGATCCGATCCCACGGGCGCATACTTGCCCACTTCCTTGGCACCGGTGCTGAGCAGGATGTTGCCTTCCATCTTCTCCAGCACGCGGACAGCCTCCTCCGTCGAAGAGACCGTGACGACCGGGTCGTCCGCCTTGAGCCGGCTCTCCGCTCTCTTCAGACGCAGATACGGAACACCGGCCTCTTCACAGGCTGCGCGGATGTTCTGCGTTACCTCGCGGGCATACGGATGGGTTGCATCGATGCAATGCGAAAATCCGGGAAGGATGTGCGCCATCTCCTCCCGGTCGATCCGGCCTTCCCGGACCTCGATTCCGGCGTGCTCTCCCTGCTCTTCCGAACCATACTCCGTCGCTACGAAGACAGTCACGGCATAGCCGGCTCCCGCCAGCTGCAGGGACAGTTCGCGCCCTTCCGTTGTGCCGCTGAATAATGCGATTCTCACTTCTTTTCGTACCCTCTCGGCGTGACCATCTGGTCGCCGTAAACTTTCGTATTGCTGGAGCCGATGAAGACCGTTGTGAACATATCGATGGGTTCATCCGGCAGCTGCGCCAGCGTCACGATCTTTTTCTCTTCGCCCTCGCGGCCGATGTTCTTCGCCCAGCCGCAGACCGTCTCGGGGCTGCGGTATCTGCCGAGGATCTCGCATGCCTTGCCGAGCACCTCGGTGCGCTTTTTGGAGCGCGGGTTGTACAGGACGACATTGAAATCGCCTCTGCCCGCCGCATCCAGCCGCTCCTCGATCACTTCCCACGGGGTCAGCAGATCCGACAGGGAAATGACGCAGAAGTCATGCCCGACCGGTGCACCGAGAATCGCCGCACCGGACAGCGCTGCTGTGATGCCGGAGACCACTTCGACCTCGACCTCCGGGAACTGCTCGGTCATCTGGATCAGAAGGCCGGCCATCCCGTAGACGCCCGCGTCACCGCTGCAGACCATGGCTACCGAACGGCCTGTCGCCGCCTGCTCCATCGCCCAGCGGCAGCGGTCGATTTCTTTCATCATGCCGGTCGCGTAGGTCTCCTTCTCCGGATAGAGAGGTCTGACCAGATCAACGTAGACGGTATATCCGCAGATGACATCCGCCGCTTCCATGGCCGCTCTGGCCTGTGCTGTCATATAGGCTTCGCCGCCCGGTCCGATGCCGACGGCATATACTTTCTTCTCTCCCATGTGTATCTCCTGTTTGTCGTTTTGCTTATTCCCAACGCAGCGCCAGCGGCCGTACCGCCGCCGCGAGCGTCACCCCGTTATTTGCTGTTTTGCGGACGAGCAGCTGCGGATGCCCCAGCGCTTCTTCCTCAACACCCATTTCTTCCGCCGTATACACCGCACAGCGCTCACAGACATTCGCCACGCCGGTGGTCTGTTCCACGAAGGCGGACGGTGTATACCCGCCCGGCACCGCCGGCGCCTCGATCAGCTGATCCGCCGAGTAAATGCGGAGCGGCCAGTCGTGCGCCTTGCAGAACGCAAGCAGTCCCGCTTCATGTTTCTTGAGGTCGATCGTCGAAACGGTGCAGACCGCCTCTTCGGACAGTTCATTCTCTTGCAGGAATGCCTGCCAGGCCTCTTCGATGACTTCCTGCGCAATGCCTTTCCGGCAGCCGATGCCGATGCAGACAGCCTCCGGGACCAGAAGCAGCGTATGCGGTCTGGCTGCCGCCCCGTTCGTCCGGACCGACAGCGCGATGGCTGGCGATACCGCCCCCTCCGGCCTGGGGTCCGTCTTCCCTTCCGCAATCCCTGCCGGTGCTGTTCCAAGGACGGTGTGCGCTGAAATGAACGGCACCGTCTCCCCGCGCAGGATCGCCGCGGAAACTTCTTTGATCATCGCCTTGTTGTGGACATGCAGCCCCTGCTTTCTCGCCCAGTCGTCGACCGCGAACAGCCCGTGCGTATCGGTCGCCGTCGTGATGACCGGCGCAGCGCCTGCCGCCGCAGCGACGCGCTCCGTCAGTTCATTGCCGCCGCCCAGATGCCCGGACAGGAGCGAGATGGCATACTTGCCGCTTTCATCGACAACGACCACGGCCGGGTCTGTCGTCTTGGACTTCACGTGCGGCGCGATCGCCCGCACCGCAATGCCCGCCGCCCCGATGAACACAAGGCCGCCGGCTTCGGCGAAGTTCTCCTCCGTCCACACCGCGAGCGAGGCGTCGCGCGGACAGCGGCTGACCGTGCAGTCGTACGCTGCCTCCGCATCGCCAAGATGTGCAGTTATCCTTTTCGCCAGCGCTTCTCCGGTGTCGGAGAAGGCCAGGAATGCGAGTTTCATTTGGTGGCCTCCCGGTACCCCGTCGTGAAGGACGGGTCGTACAGTTTGCTGCGTTCGTATTCTGTCCCGAGGAATCCGCCGACCATGATCAGCGCGGTCCTCGTGATGTTCTCTTTGCGCGCCGTCTCCGCCAGCGTACCGACGGTGCAGCGGACGCTCTTTTCATCCGGCCAGGTCGCCTTGTAGACGATCGCCGCCGGGGTATCCTCCGGATAGCCGCCTTCCAGCAGCTCTTTCTGCACATCATCGAGCAGCGAAGAGGAGAGGAAGATAACCATCGTCGCCTGGTGTGCGGCAAGGCTCTTCATGTTTTCCTTTTCCGGCACCGGCGTTCTGCCCGCCATGCGGGTGATGATGACACTCTGGCTCACATCCGGGAGGGTGTACTCCGCATTGATGGCCGCCGCCGCGCCGCAGAAACTGGATACGCCGGGGGTGTCGTCATAGGCGATGCCCTTTTCATCGAGGATATCCATCTGCTCACGGATCGCGCCGTACAGGCACGGGTCGCCGGTGTGCAGCCGCACGGTCATCTTGCCCTGCGATTCCATCTCCGTCATCACATCGATGACCTCTTCCAGCGTCATCTTCGCGCTGTCGTGAATGACGCAGCCCTCCTTGGCGTAGTCGAGCAGGATCGGATTGACGAGGCTGCCCGCAAAGATGATGCAGTCCGCTTCCTGCAGCAGTTTCTGGCCGCGTACGGTAATCAGATCAAAGGCCCCGGGGCCCGCTCCTACGAAATGAATCATGGTTTCCTCCGTTCTTAACTAGTATAGCTGTTATGCGGTATGCGCACGGTCCCATTCGCCGATGATCGTGCGCGCTTCGTCTGTCATGCCGAGCAGTCCGTGCTCGTTGGAGAACACGACCGCCCCGATCCGGTAGGCGTCTTTCACCCGGTGGGCGAGGTGCGCCTGGATTTCCTTGAGTATTCTTTCCATCACGGCATCCTTGAGCCCCGCCTCTTCCAGCAGGCTCAGGCAGGCATCCGTCGTGGAAGCGCCCATCAGCGCTTCGCAGAGCGCCTTGTCCGCCCCCGCCAGGACAGCGTGCGCCGCGAAGACTTCGCGTCTGGCGTCCGCGTATTTGGAGTGCGTGTTCATCACCCCGGCTGCCACCTTGGACAGCTTGCCGATGTGGCCGACCAGCAGGACCGTCTCCGCCCCCTGCACCGCCGCGCAGTCGAGCGCTTCGCCGAGGAAGTTGGAGCACTTGACAACGGGAATGCCGTAGCGGTCAAACTGTTCCTTCATGAGGAATCGCTCCCCGTAGTTGCCCGGTGTCAGGATCACTTCCTTCGAATCCTCGAGCGCCTGCCGCAGCGTCACTTCGATCGTATCGATCAGCGCCTGCTCGCTCATCGGCTCCACGATGCCGCTCGTGCCGATAACGGAGATGCCGCCCTCGATGCCGAGCATCGGGTTGAACGTCTTCTTTGCCGTCTCGACCCCCTCCGGGATAGAGATGATGACCTTCGCACCGCCTTCCCAGCCGTACTCCTCGAGCGCTTCCTCCACCATCTGACGGATCATGCGCCGCGGCGTGCTGTTGATGGCTGCTGCCCCGACCGGCTGGTCGAGCCCCGGCTTGGTCACACGGCCGACACCGAATCCGCCGTCGATCTCAATACCGGGCGATTCCGTAAGGGTGACAGACGACCAGACCTCAATTCCGTTCGTCGCGTCCGCATCATCGCCGGCATCTTTGATCACGGACACGGAAAACGTATCCGGACTGCCATCCGTCTCAAATGCAGTGCCGTCTCCGGCGCCGACGATGCAGCCCGTGCGGCTGTCATGCGGTTCCAGTGTGACCGGGATCCCCTTGACCGTCATGATCGAAATCTCGGCCGGCACAATGCCGGTCAGCGCATACCGCGCCGCGCCGCCCGATGCAAGGGCTGCGCAGGTGCCTGTTGTATAGCCCATCCGCAGGTTCTTATTGCCGCTGCGGACATAGTGTTCAAACTGGCTCATTCTATTCCACCTTTGTCAGGAACGTCATCTCACCGCCGTCTTCCGTCAGCATCGTGTGGATGTCACGGATGAGTTCGCCGGTGATGTCCGTCGCCTGATACAAATACTTGTCTGTTGTATAGACATGGCCTTCTTTGACGGCCTTGAACTCTTTGAATACTTCTGATTTATCGTAGAGCTGTTCAAGACTCGTCAGCGGGCTGTCGATCGATGCGTTGTAGATGAGGTAATCCGCATCCACCGCGCCGGTGTAGAATTCCTCCATGGAGATCTTCATCGAAGCCATCTCGCTGTCCTCGTTGACCAGATCCGGGAAGATGTAATCGCCGCCCGCGATCTCGATCATGTGCGGGATGTAGTCGTCGCCCGCACGAACCACGACCTGCCCGGTGGAGTTCACAAAGAAGAATGCAACGGTCTTGCCGGTGTCTTCGATATCCGCCATCTCCTCGATGATCTTCGCCTGCTCGTTGAAAAACGCATCCGCCTCTTCCTCGTGGTCTATCAGCACCCCGTACAGACGGATCCACTCGACTCTGCCGAGCGGATGGCTCTCATAACTGGAATGATCGACAAAGACCGGGATATCCAGTTCCTCGATTTTCTCCTTGACATCCGGTGCATGGGTGATCATCGTCGACTCGATCGCCAGATCGCACCCCTCGTCAAGCAGCATTTCATAGTCCGGCGCACTGTACTTGCCGGCAAAGGTGATCTGCCCGCTCTCCATGGCTTCTTTGGCGGCATCGATATACCAGCCGTTGGCTTTGGTGCCCGAGAACGCGATCGTATCAAGCGCGTCCATTGCATTGAACAGCGCCATGGCGGAAGATGCCGCCAGATAGATGTGATCGACCGGCTTTTCAATGATGGCCATCTCTTCCGGTGTCCCGGCGGGCACCTCCCCGCCCTCCGGAATCAGCATATAAGAATCGCCGTTCTCGACCGTGATCACTTCATAGTCGTCATTGTAGTAATAAACATGGAACTGGTCCGCGTATGCGAGTTCCATCTCGTGATCGAATGTCAGCCCTTCGATTTCCGGCGCGCCGCCCTCTGCGTCACTGCTTTTCTGTCCGCAGCCGGCCACCAGGCTCAGGCACAGGATCAATACCGTGACGACAGCAAGTACTGTTTTCTTCTTCATTAACGGACTCCTTCCAGTCTTTCCATTGCTTCCCCCGCATGCCGCACATACATCACTTGGACATCTGCGTTTTCTCCGAGTCCCTCCACGATACAGTGTACATCATATCCTGCCGTCGCAAAAGTATTCTTCCAACTGTCTTCCCCTTCACCGGCCATGTCGTTGATTGCATGATCACCGGCGACGACCATCAGCGGCTGCAGCACCACCCGCTGATAAGCGGGATTCGTTTTGACAGATGCGAGAAGATCCTCCAGAGAAGGCTCCGCCTCAACAGTCCCGATGTAATAGTTTTCAAATCCGTTCCTGCGAAAAGTCGCCTGCAGTTCCGAATAGACTGCGTTTGACTCTGCCGTCGTCCCATGCCCCATGAAACAGACTGCTGTCCGGCCGTCATCATAGTCAGCTGTCGCTGCCGTGACGGCTGTTACCAGTTCATCAAAATCCAAAGGGTCGATCAGCAGCGGGGCTCCGATACTGAACCCGTCAAACTGATCCCATACTACGCGGCACTGCTCAACGAGTTTCTCATACTCGCCGCCGTTCATCATATGCGTCGGCTGTACAATCACCTCGCTGATCCCGTCCGCCAGCATTCGCCGGAGCGATTCTTCGACGGTATCAATCCGGATGCCTTCCTCACGCAGAATCTTTTTGATAATAAAACCGGACGTGAAGGCGCGGCGAACCTCCCAGTCCGGATATGCGGCGCCGATCGCTGCTTCGATGGCGCCGATGGTTTTTTCTCTTGTTTCCTGATAACTAGTGCCAAAACTGACAACCAGAATCCCTTTTTCACCCATGCTGATCCCCTTCCGCAGGCAGTGTTTCCAGTTTTCCCTGCGCCATTGCAAAATCGAGCAATTCCAGCATGCGCCGGTTGTGCGGTCCGATCGGAAGGCCCGCGTTGATTACCCGGCTGCAGGTGCTGATCAGTTCTTTCGCTCGTTCAAAAGCGCTGTCGCTGATCTCCTCGAAAGGCGATTCCGCGACCACTTCGCAAGCGAGGAGCCTTGCCAGCTGATAGTCCATATCGTTCTCGTACAGGATGCCTGCCGCGAACGGGGTGTTGGTCTTCTGCAGCTCACGGTAAACCGGGATTCCTGCGCCGCCGGAACTGATCACGAAGACTTCCGGGGTTTCCCCCGCCGGCTTCATCAGTTCGATCGAACCGAACATCGGATCGAAGAAGCCATTGTCGATGCCGTACAGGTCTTTGATGATCTCCTCTTTGAACACCTCCTGCGGGGTGCCGTACCGGGTCACATGATCGCCGGATACGCAGACGATCTTGTCCGAGATCTTCTGCGCGAGGTCGATCTCATGCAGCGTCATGATGATGGTAATGCCATTCTTTTTGGCCATCCGTCCGAGGATGCTCAGCAGCTCCAGCTTGTAGCGGATATCGAGGAAGGAAGTTGGCTCATCGAGGATGATGATCTCCGGCTCCTGGCAGATCGCTCTGGCCAGGAGAATGCGCTGTTTCTGGCCGTCCGAGATGGCATTAAAATCACGGCTCCCAAGATCAAGTGCGTTGACCGCCCGGAGTGCGTCATCGACCTTCTCCTCGTCCTCGTGGGAGAGGATACCGAGCCGCCCCGTGTATGGGTAGCGGCCTGTCGCGACGATATCGTGGCAGGTCAGAAGCTCGGTCTTGAGACGGTCGGTAAGCACGACAGCCATCCTGGTCGACAGGTCCTTGTAGGAAATTGACCGGATCTCTTCGCTGTCGAAGAGCACCTTGCCGCCTATGATCTCGAGCTGCCTCGTGATGCTCTTGAGAATCGTGGACTTGCCGGCGCCGTTCGGTCCGATCAGCGTCACGATCTCGCCTTTTTTGATATCCAGACAGATGTCGTGGATGAGTGTTTTCTTATTGTATCCAACAGAGAGGTTGGACAGCTCGAAGTATTTCTCGCTCATTGTGCCCTCCTCTTTCTGTTGATCATCATGTAGATGACGACCGGCGCACCGAAGATCGATGTGACCGTGCTGATGTTGAGCTCCAGAGGTGCGAACGCGAGCCGCGCGATCAGGTCGCAGAACATACAGAACACGCCGCCGCCCACGAAGGTGGCCGGGATGACCACGATCGGCTTGGATGTGCCGAGCGCCCCTTTAATGAGAAACGGCACCGCGATCCCGACGAAAGAAATCGGACCTGCAAAGGCGGTGACCGTCGCGGAGAAAATGCTCGAAAGCAGGATCAGAGCGATTCTGAAGAACTTGATGTTGACACCGATGCTCTGCGCGTACGCCTCACCGAGCTGGTACGCACCGATGGGTTTGGAACACAGGAATGTCAGGATCAGCGTCACGCCCACGACCACAAAGGTGATGTGCACGTTGCTCCAGCTCATGCCGGAGAAGCTGCCCAGCGACCAGCCGTGCAGGTTGACGATGTCGGAATCGCTCGCAAAGGTGACGATAAAGTCCGTGATCGCCGAGCAGATATAGCCGATCATGATGCCGGCGACCAGCAGCGCCGCCATGTTCTTGATGCGCCTCGCCACCAGCAGGATAAAGCCGATGGACATCAGCGAGCCGATAAAGGCTGCGCCGATCATCGTGTAGGACGACATGGTGTAGCCAAGGCTCATGCTGTAGATCATCACGAACGCGACGACCATCTTCGCCCCGGAAGAAATACCGAGTACAAACGGACCCGCGATCGGGTTCTCGAAGAACGTCTGCAGCAAAAAGCCGGACAGGCTCAGTGCGCCGCCCAGCATGGCCGCCATCAGGATCCGGGGCAGCCGGATCGTCCAGATGATATCGACTTCTTTCGGATCTCCGTCTCTGGTGAACAGGATATCCAGGATCCGTGAAATGGGGATGTTGACATTCCCCGAATTGATGTTGATCACGATAATCACGCAGAAGGCGATTGCCAGTACTGCGAATACCGTTATATAGCGACTGCGCCGCCGGAAGTTTTCCTGACGAAAACTCCCCGCGGCACCCGTATTCTGCATTTCTTTTCCCTGACTCATAATACTTCTTTACTATTTGAGTTTTGTGATGTAATTCAACTCGGATTCCGGATCATCCGAAGTGAACAGCGTATGGAAATCCAGGATCATATCACCGGCGATATCCGTCCGCTGATACATCGCACCTCCGGAAGACCAGCAGTTCCCTTCTTTGACCGCTTTCATCTCCTTGAGCACCGGATCCTTGGCCAGCAGATCGTCCAATGTCTTGACAGAACTGTCGATCGAAGCATTGTATACGATATAGTCCGCATCCTTCGCGATATCATAGAAAGCTTCCATCGTCATCGGGATGGTCTGCTTACCGGAGCCGTCATCTACATCCTTAAAGATGTATCTTGCACCGGCCATCTCGATCATCGCCGGGATATAGTCATCCCCTCTTCTGACCATCGCCTTGCCATCTGTGGAGATGTAGAAAAACGCGACCGTCTTTTCGGTGTTCTCAAAGTCTTCCAGCGCTTCCACCTTGGCCTTCTGCTCATCGTAGAACGCCTTGGCTTCCTCCTCTTTGCCGATCAGTTCCCCGTAGAACTTGATCCACTCCATGCGGCCAAGTGGATTGCTTTCGTAGCTGGACCGGTCTACCAAAACCGGGATCCCCAACTCTTCGATCATCTCCTTGACCTCAGGAGTATGATATATCATTGTTGACTCAATTGCCAGCCCGCAGTTCTCGTCGATCAGCATTTCATAGTCGGGTTCGCTGTATTTGCCGGCAAAGAGAAGTGCGCCGTCATCCAGCAGTTTTTTCGGCTCGTCAAACGTCCAGCCATCCTGCTTAAGGGATGTCATACGCAGCGAATCTTCGCCACCCATGCTGATGAAAAGCGCCATCTGTGCAGTTGCCGCCAGATAAATGTTCTCGACCGGCGCCTGCAGGACCGTCACCTCTTCGGGCAAATCTTCCGGCACTTCCCCGTCTTCCGGGACGAACAGGAAATCGTCCCCGTCAACAATATGGAAGTACTTATACCCGCCTTCATAGCGATAGACATTGAACTGTTCCGCATAGTCTTTTTCAAGTTCGGATTCAAAAGTGAGTCCGGTGATTTCCGGTGCGGAAGTCATCTCCTCAGATGCTGAAGCCTTCGCTGCAGATTCATCCGCAGAACCAGCGCCTTCGCCGCCCGTTGTGCAGGCTGACATGCCGAAACATGCTGCCATGCACACCAGAAGCAGCCAAATCAGAGTTCTCTTCATTTTTCTCATTTCTTGTCCGCCTTTTTCACCAGTTCTTCAAACACTTTATCCGCCTGCTCCTCGCATCCGTACAAGGCACCATAGACCTTGATCCATTCTGCCTGCGCCAGTTCATCTTTTTCCTGCGCGGAACGGTCGACAATAACCGGCACATTCAGTGTTGTGAAACGGCTTTCCACCTTCTCAAGATGTTGCTGTGCCGCCTTGGCTTCCTCAGTCAGTTTATCTTTGTCCTTGGCATCCTTCTTGATTTCATCAGGAAGCATATCTCCCGGAAGAATTGCCAGATCCGTTTTATCTTTAACTACTTTCGCATAGTCAGGCTTCTCAGTGTCGCCCGCCAGCTTCACTTTTTCATCTTCCAGCGATTCCTTCAAATCTTTCTGTTTGATTTCCTTCTCGTCCATGCCAAGCAGAGAAACCGCATCCAGGCAGCCAAGCTGTTCCATCATGGAAATCGCTTCCGGGGAAGCCATGAAAGTCTTCTTCGAAGGAACTCTTACGATGATATATTCTTTATCGAGCCCGGCAGGAACTTCGTAGTCTTCCGGCACCAACAGGTAATTGACGACATTGTTCCTGTACTGCTCTTCGATATATTCATTGGGGGACTTGGCGACGACTTTGCCGTCTTCATCGTATTCGACTTCATCTTCAGACTCACTGACTTCCACAGTCCTTTTAGAGTTTTCCGTATACTCTTCCAAAAGCGCCGTATCCTGCGAGATGTCGATGGAGAGCAGTTTGACCCCGTCTTCATAGTTGAAAATGCGGAAGTACTTCGCGTATTCCACGGTGTCTTCACCGTCTTCTTCAGCAGCGCCAAGACCGATGATCGTAGGAGCTTTATCGCTGATTTTCAGCTTTGCCTCAGCAGCTTCCTTCTTTGCCTCTTTGGCTTTCTGCGCATCTGCCGCCGTCTCCGCTTTGCCGATGTAGATCGTATACGTGATCCAGTGCGGCTGCGACATCGCCGTCGTTCTGCCGACAATCGTGTTGTTGGCGTTGAGGTTGACCGGGATCACAAACACCGAATTCCCGCCGCCCTGCTTGCTGTATACACCGCCGCTGGCTTTGAGGGAATCGTAATTGGGGCTGCTGAATTCAATCGTTGCATACGCCTTTCCGCCGCGCACCGTGATCTTATTGCAACGGATATATGCCAGTCTTCCGGAACCGCCGGACCAGCTGAACGAATCCGGTGTGTATTCCCCATCCGCGAGTGTCGTGCTGGCATCAACGGCCGAGGCAGAACCGCCCTGGTCCCCGTGGCTGCCCTGTCCGCCCGGCTTGTCAGGTTTTGTGGGATCGAACGGAACGACTGGATCCACCCTCTGTTCAGGACTGCTGTCCCCTTTCTTAGTCAGAGGCGATCCCTTGATCACGCTGGTGCCTGCTTTTTTATTGATGGTCACCGTCCGTGTCACATATTTCCCTGCCGCGCTGTACGGTGCGTCGGCCGCCACATGGAAAGTCATTTCGACAGGCTTCTTGTCCTTGAATGCTTCGACCATCGGGGCGTTCTGCATAGTAATCGTGAACTTGCCGTTCTTGATGGCTGCTTTTGCCGTTACGACCTCACCGCCGGAGACCGTCGGATAGTACACTTCATCGTATGTGCCGTCCTTCATGACAAGTGTCATGGAAACGGT
>Ga0129307_1002400_pt1 | contig 14854 bp, 16 predicted proteins | sample P1105metagenome_FD_94437 | JGI IMG/M metagenome (GOLD analysis project Ga0129307, IMG submission 94437) | Capybara group fecal microbial communities from Wisconsin, USA - P1105 metagenome | ecosystem: Host-associated > Mammals > Digestive system > Large intestine > Fecal | place: USA: Wisconsin... | reverse complement strand
TGAAGTCGGGCATGCCCTTGTCGCCGTTCTTCGTGTCCTGATAACTGAGATAGAACGAGCCGCTGTACTTATAGCGTTTGTGGTAGTTAGAGGCAGCCGACAAGCCCCACGAGCCCTTCGTGTAAATCTCGCCGAGCAGCTTAAGGTCCATCTTGTCGCTAATGGCAAAGTAGTAGCCACCGTCACGCAGGTAGAATCCGCGGGCACTCTCATCACCGTAGGTAGGCATGATGAAGCCGCTGGAGTAACTCTTGGTGAACGGGAAGAAACCATAGGGAATGGCCAACGGCAGTGGCACGTCGCACACCACCAGATAGGCTGGTCCGAAGATGGCGTCTTTGCCCGGGCGCACCTTGCCTCGCGAGAGCGAGATATAGAAGTCGGGATGCGGCTTGTCGCAGGTAGTATAGCGGCCGTGCTGAATGAACATCTCGCCCTTGTCGTTACGCTTGGCGCGCTCACTGGTCAGATAGCCGTCTTCCTGCTGGGTGTACACATTGCTGATCAGGCCTTTCTTCGACTTGAAGTTGAAGGCCATCGAGTCGTTCTCGTAGGTGTCCTGCCCCATCTTAAACACGGGCTTGCCGGTCAGCACGCCGGTAGAGTCGGCCTGTGGCGTGGCATGCACCACACTACTGTCGAGGCTCATGTAGATTTTTGCGCTCTGCAGGTCCATGTTCTGATATTTCACGTTGGCATTACCATAGATGTAAGCCGTCTTCGACGAGGCCACATAGACCAACGAATCGTCGCCCTGATACTCCACAGGGGCATCGATGGTATTCTTCTTCGAACGGTTCAAACTGTCGAGGGCAATAGAGTCGTCGATGGCTTTATTGTGCTTATAGATGGCCAGTTCGAGCGAGTCCATCAACGTTGTATCGGGTTCCTGCTGCATGGTGGTGCTGTCGTGCTGCTGGGTCTCAGCGGCGGCACGGCGTGCGGCGCGTCGCATTTCCTTGCGGCTTTTGGGCAGTGAGTCGGTGAGAACGGAGTCACTTACGGCGCCTTTCGTCCTGTCCTGCTGGAAGATAGGCGCACGCGGGTCGGCCACCACAAAGAGGATGACCGACACCAGCAAGAATATAATAGTCTTCGTTCTCATATTTTGCAAGGTGCAAAATTACGCAAATAATACCGAATACCACACAAATTGCCCGATTTTATGGTTTATTTAACGCTTTTCGTGACAATTTCGCCTTCTCCCTGTCGGCATCGGCAGGTCAGAACACCACCCCGATAGTGGCCATCACATAGTGAATATGCTTACTGCCCGAGGTCAGTCCGTGGCCGTCCTTGATGTTGGTCAGTCCGATGTTTGCCTCCACGCCCAGCTCCCAGTGACGGCTCAAACGGTAGGTGACAGCAGGCTGCAGGCCAAGCGCAAACCGCTTGCTTTTGTCCAGGTGGTTGAGTGGCGACTGAGGGTCGGCATCTATATAATAGGTATCATTACCTATGCAGTACGAGAGCACAGGACCCAGTCCCAGCGCCCAGCTGCCCTTGCCCTGTCCGACGTGGTATCGCGCCACCAGTGGTAAGTCGAGAAACGTGAAATGGTCGTCGTCGGCACCATCCATGGCATCGCCGAAAGTGTTTTCCGAAACGTCGCGAATGGCCAGACCTGCCATCAGCGACCATTGCTCTGACAAGTTGTAAGCCAATGCATAGCCCGCTCTCAGGGCCAGTCCGTTGTCGGTGCGGCCGTCCTCGCGCTCAGCCGTGATTCCAGCTCCTAAGCTGAAGCGGTGTTCCTATTTGCGTTCCTGGGCCTGCGCATTCAATGCGGCAAGCAGCATCAAACTCCATAATAATCTCTTCATATCGAAAACTTCTATTTGTCACACAACTTTTTCCGGCATATTTGTGTAAGCTGGTGCACCTAGGCTACAAGCGTAGCCCTAAAATGCCTACCTACTTGACAGTCAGCTCATAGGCACGGCCCCTGTCGGCCTCGATTTTCAGGTTGGAGTGCTCTTCGACGATGGGCTTCAGACGACGGATGAGCGTGTAGAGCGTCTCGCTGGCATTCTCCTTCTTCGGCCAGAGGGCATCGCAAATCTCTGTTTTCGACAACCGGTGCGAGGGCGACTGCCACAGCATCTCCATCAGTTGCTGCTGCATGGGTGTCAACTTCACCACACTGCCTTTGGCATCGACGAAACGCCCGTCGACCAAAGCCAGACCGCCATAGAGGTCCATCGCCGCAAGTCGGCGATGACGATAGAGGCAGAAGAGGCCCCACAGCAGGGTCATCGACCACAGCACCATGGCCGGGCGCTGGTCGGAAAGCGACAGGATGGTTGCTGTCGATACCTCCGGACGAGGACGGAAATGCCGTTTCGTATCGACCGCCAGCACCGCCTTGCCTTTCAGCGACTTCATGCGCAGGTAGCCGTTGAACACCCTGATGGTATCGGCGCTGATGACATTCGACTGTTGCTGCTCTAAAGTCTTTGCCAATGCCTGGTTCATATCTTTCGTCACCAGTTCCTCGGTTGCCCGGTAACTAGTCAGACTTACCATATTCGAAGCCACGATCAGTGCAAAGAGCACCACAACTGCATATCTCTGTTTCATATTGTCTCTGGTGGTTTAAAACACAAAATTACATATTCATTTCCATATAACCACCATTTGACCTGCAGTTTTACATTAATTTTACTTTTCCCGACACGAGAGTGGGCGCCCCGAGGTAAGAGTCACCTTCCTTGTTGAATGATGAAGCAGGCAGAAGTGCACTACCACAAGGGCGCCATTGTACTGTTTACAGACGGCTCTTCTCGGCATTGCCGGCGCCTGTACCCTTATACTTCGACGGGGTCACATTAAATCGGTAGCGCAGGGAGAGCGATACGTAGCGCGAGTCGTTGTCCTCTACCTTTCGGAACATCATGCGGTTGCTGTAGAGCGTGAAGCGGTTGATGCCTCCGTTAAAAAGGTCGTTGCCCGATAACTTCACGTTCAGCCGACGCTTGAAGAAGTCTTTGCTGACGCTGAGCGAGAGTATGGCGTTGGTACAATTGAACCAGACATTCTGCTGGTAGCCGTGGGTGTGCATATTGAAGTCGCCCTGAAGAATCCAGTCGTTGGGAAGTGTCAGAATATTGCCTAACTGCAAGGCGAGCATCGGGCGGTTGAAACTCTTCTCTTCATCGAGGAACAGCGACTTGAACCACGGCTTCATCAGCATGACGTTCCATTGCGGTGTCCACGTAGCAGCACTACTGATCTTTACATTCTTCTGAATGCCCAGCGTGACCGTGAGCCAGTCGGCATGGTCGTAGTTCCTATAGGTCACGAAGTTCACCTTGCTGTCCTCGGGCAGACTCTCTGCCGTGTAGAGGATCGGGTCGATGCTGCGGGTGAAGTTGGTGCTCAGGTAGAGCCATCGCCACATGGCCGTGAGGTTGAACTGATGATACTTCACGGGCTGCAGGTAGGGATTGCCTGTCTGCATGTTCAGCCGGTTCTCGTAGACCACATCGCTGCTCAGCTGCCAGTAGCTTGGACGGGTGGTGCGCTTGGAGTAGCTGAGTGAGAGCCCCACTCCCGCTCCCTCCCCACGGATGGGGAGTTGTGTGGAGACTGCCAGCGACGGGAACAAATCGTCGTACGAGCGGCTTTGGTCGTCGCGCCGCTCTCCGCTGACGAAGTATTCCGACTCCACGTGCTCGTAGCGCAGACCGGCCTGCAGTTGCAAGCGGCCCAGTTGCTGCCGCAGTTCCACGAAGGGCGCCATGTTTCGCTCGTGCTGCTCGTTGTTGCTGTTGGCGATGTAGCCTTCTCGGTTTTTGAAGTCATTGGTCCACTGCGTATAGGTGAATTCCTCGCCAACCTCTATCTGCCCTTTCCATAGCGGATGGCTCACGATGAGTTTCTCGGCCACCATGCGGCTTCGCGTCAGGTTGTCGATGCTGACGTCGCGGTCGTCGTACTCCTCGCTCAGTTCCTGCTGCGTGGTGCGGTTGTGCTGATGGCGGAATGAGTAGTCGGCATTGAAGTTGATGTCCATCTTGCCAATCTTGCCCACGTAGTAGAGGTTCACCTCGTGGCGCGGCATGCCTTTCTGACGCTTCACGCTGTGGTTTACAAGGTGGTCATACATGTTGCCGTTGGCCAGCAACTCGTCGGTGTCGGTGCCACTGATCTTCACGTAGTCGTAGGTGTGTTCGTAATATCCGCCGAAGGAACTGTTGTCGTTCAGCTGGTAGTTGAAACCGGCGCGCCCTTCCAGGAAGGGGTTGCGTGTGGTGTAGTCCTGACGGTTCTTGATGCTCCAGAGCGTGTCGGCAAAGACGGTTTGTTCGAACTCGCCCGTCTCCCACCGTTTGTTGTAGGCTCCGAAGAGGTTGGCGAAGAGTTCCAGCCGGCCCGTGCGATAAGTCAGGTTCAGGCGCTCGTTGTTCTGATAGCCGTGGCTCTTGCGGCTCCACGACGTCAGCTCCACGCCCAGTCCTTCGCCCTGTGCGCGCTTCGTATGGATGATAATGACAGCCTGGACGGTGGCATCGTAGCGGGCCCCGGGATTCTGTATCACTTCCACGTTCTTGATGTTGTCCGACTGGATATTGCGCAGTTCCTGCAGGTCGGTCAGCTTACGGTTGTTCAGGTAAATCAACGGTACACCCTTACCCAGTATCTCGAAAGCTTCACCTTTCTTCGAGATGGTAGGTACCCGCGAGAGCACATCCTCGGCCGTGCCCATTCGCTCCATGACCGTACCCTCCACGTTCATCACGAGCGAATTGCCTTGCAGCTGCACCTTGGGCCGCTCGCCATTCACGACTACGCCTCTGATGGTCATTGTCTCAGGGCGCATACGTATTGTACCAAGCTTGGTGGTATGACACAGTTTGTAAATGGTTCTATAGCCGACAAACGAGATACGGGCAAGAACGCTCGGCTGGTCGATGGGAATCACGAACACACCACTCTCGTTGGACACTCCACCACAAAGGAGGGTACTGTCCGTAGGGTTGAGAACTGCAATATTAGCGTATGCCACGGGCTGCCCTTGTTCATCGATGATAGTACCCGTCAGGTGACGATCGGTCTTGTGAACGCATTCCACGGTCATCACGCTGTCGGTCTCGGTGATACGCATGGGATAGAAGCCAACGACCTGACGCACAGCATCGGGCAGAGAACTGCGATGCAGTGTAGTGGTGACACGGAAATCCTCCAGTTCGTTGTAGATGAAACTCACCTCATAGCGCGTTGATGCGGCGTTGAGGTCTTTCAGCACTTCCGATAGTGACAGGTCGTGATAGCTACGGCTGATCTTCTGGGCTGTTGCCTGACTGACGGTCAGACAAAGCAGCAAATAGACAAGAAACTGTTTCATAGCCTACTCAACAATGATGGTTTTCTCGTAGAGCGTGATATGTATCTGCTCGAAGAGATTCAGTTTTTCGGTCACTTTCTGAATGGAGTCCTGGGGATTCCATGTCAGGAACAGACGCAGCGTCTTCGATTGCCTGGACCGGAAATCCACAGCATAGCCATAGTGGCTGGCAATCTGGGGGAGAATACTATCCAGCGTCACATTGTCGAAGACAATAGGTTGAATCGTGACGGTGGTATCGGCCGGCAAGGTTTGCTGAAGCGAATCTGAAATACGTGTCTCTTGTGTCGGAGATGCCAAATCCCCTCCAAGTGATTCTGCAGTATTCCAATGGCTGCGTACTAAGTGAACGGCTGCAAAGGCGATGCCTGACAAAAGCAATACGCCGATGAACATCGCTGCCACGCGGAGCAATCCCCGATGGGGCGTAGCTGTCAGTCGTTGCCATTCGGCATCAATCGTCTCGTCGTCAATCTCCTTCTGACTGTCGAATGCACTTTGGGTCTTCGACATCAGGTTGTAGAGCTCGCGACACTCCTCGTCAGCAAGTATTTCCTGCCACTGCTGGTCGGTATAAGCTTGGGGCTGTTCCATCATTTGGAACAATAAGTTGGTCTTGTTCATTTTACTCCTTTCTCTTTAGGTGTTCACGTAATTGGCTGAGTGCATGGCGCAGATGCTTGTAAACGGTGGTCTCGCTGACACCGAGGCGAAGGGCAATCTCACGGAAGGTGAGGCCATCGCGGAAGTGCAGCTCCACCACTTCCCGGCAGACAGGCGGCGCTAACAGGCTGACACCCTCGGACAGGGCATTCAGCTCTTCGCGGAACAGGTCTGGCGGAATGACGGTTGTGTCAAGATCGAGGAGATAGAGCCGTTGGACCCGCTCCTGTATCTTCCTGCCACGAATCACGTTCAGGCATCGGTTGCGTACGCTGGTAAGCAGGAAGGCTGCTGCCGTCTCCTCATGCAGCTCTATGGCTGGTGAGGCGAGCAACTGGGCGAAGACATCGTGCACAATGTCCTTGCTCTCAGCATCGTCGTGCAGAAGCAGGGTGGCCAACCGATACATCTGCCGGTAATGCTGTCGGAACAGCGCTTCAAGTATTTCTTTTCTTTTCCTCATACACTTATCATACACACGAAAACCAATTTACTAAACCCTCAAGACCATTTTTCTTGTTTTAAAATAGAATTTAATGGACAAAAATACAAATAATCACACTAAAAGCCCCCGGCGAGGCCCCGAAAAATGGGGTATCGAAGAAAAACAAGTAACGCTGAGAAAAAAAACAGGCTGCTTTGCCATCACAGAGCAGCCCTCTAGCATTCTAATCGGCATGATTAGAATCGTAAACATCATCATTAGAAACGGAATCACTACCTGCAGAGAACTGCATCTGAAACCAGAGGAACGTGTCTCTGACAATAGAAAACGTGTCTCTGACAATAGAAAACGTGTCTCAATCAATAGAAAACGTGTCTCAATCAATAGGAACGTATCTCTGACTATAGAAAACGTGTCTGAAACCATAGGGACAAGACCGCCTATTTCAGAAGACCAGAATCGACACGATGACAAATGAGACGGGTGAAGACGGGAGAAGACAGCTCATTCTGACTATTGTCATCTCATTCAAACATCTCTGCCCAGCGGCGGAAACGGACGAGGCCTTCCTCGCCGAACTTGGCCAGGCTGTTGAGCGCCTGTTCAACGGTCTTCTCGCGGTCCAAACGGGTTTTCGAGAAGAACTTGTCGGCATAGCAGATGACCTGCTCCTCCAGCGTTTCGGGCAGGAAGTCGCAATGGGGCAAAGGAAGTTGCTGACTGACAATCTCTTGCCGTGAAAGACCGGCGCCGGTATGACGCTCGCAGACACGGGCATGGCGCTCCAAACCATGCTTGCGCAACAGTTCGGCACCAATGCGCCCATGACAGATGTAGGGCTCGGTGCCAAAACACTGGATGCCGGGAGCATTGCACCAGCGCACGCCAATATCGTGCAACATGGCAGCCTCCTCGACAAAACGGGCATCAAGATTCAGCTCGGGATGCAAAGAAACAATCTGTAGCGCCTTATGCGCTACAGATTGGCTGTGAACAAGGAGGATATGACGAAGCTCATTGTCCTCCTTGTAGTATTGGTCTAAAATCTGTTGATAGTCAATCATGCCTGACCCGGACGCTCGATGTAGGCAATGACTTCGCCCTTGTTAACCTTCGAGCCCTGCTTGGCGTTGATCTCAACCAGCTTGCCTCCGAGAGCTGCGGGAACGGAAACGATCTCGCCCCAAGGAGCCTGAATGTAGCAGAAGGCATCGCCCTCATTGTATTCCTTACCGATGAACGGCTCGGTGGTAGGAGCGCACTCGCCCTCGCCATTGAACTCCCAGTAGAGCTGTCCCTTGACAGGAGCCACGATGGCATCAGCCTTAGCGTGCTTGAAGGCGCTGAGCTGCTCGGGAGTGAGCGTGGTGCCGAGCTTAGCATCCTTGGCTTTCTGCAGGTCGGCCAGGAAGTTCTTCTTAGCCTGTCCGCTCTTGAAGTTACGATACTGCTCGGGGTGCATAGCCAGCTCGTAGAGCTCCTCGTCGTCCGGTCCGTACTCCCAGCCGTTCTCGTCCATCTCCTTGCGGAAGTCGTCGAGTGCATTCGGGATAAGTGTGTGCGGGTCGGCATCGGTGAACTCGCGGCCCTGCTTGGCAGCCAGCTCGACCAGTTCTGGGTCGATAGTTCCAGGAATCTTTCCGCTCTTGCCGAGGATCATACCCCACATAGAGTCGTCCATCATCACGAAGCGTCCCTTGCCCTGAGCCAGAGTGAGCAGGTTCATCAGAGCGATGTTCTTCACATACTGAGAGAACGGAGTTACGAGTGGGGGATAACCCACGCGAGGCCATACGTAAGCCACCTCGTCGAACAGCTTCACCAGCATATCGTCGGTAGAAAGCTCGGGCTCGCCCTTGGCTTTCAAGGTATTGTTAATCACGTGGTGGATACCAGCGAGGTCGGCCATCATCGAACCCATCATACCGCCGGGCAGACCGCAACCGAGCAGCAGCGACGACATGTGCTTGTTGCCGGGATTGATGAAGTAGCCGAGCCAGTCGTCAATGAACTCCTGGGTGAGGGCACGTGCACGCATGTATGCGTTCATATTGATTTCTTTCACCTCGAAGCCCTCGTGCTTCAGCATCGACTGAACCGAGATGATATCCGGGTGAACCTTACCCCACGACAGCGGCTCGATGGCTGTGTCGATGACGTCGGCACCATTGTTACAAACCTCCAGGATGCTGGCCATCGAGAGACCCGGGCCAGAGTGGCCGTGATACTGAATGATGATATCGGGGTGCTTGGTCTTGATCGACTTTGTCAGGGCACCCAGCAGGGCGGGCTGACCGATACCAGCCATATCCTTCAAGCAGATTTCCTCAGCACCAGCCTCAATCACCTGGTCGGCAATATTGGAATAATACTCAACGGTGTGCACGGGAGATGTGGTGATACAAAGCGTAGCCTGAGGTGTCATGCCTGCAGCCTTAGCCCATTTCACCGACGGGATGATGTTACGAACGTCGTTCAAGCCGCAGAAAATACGGGTGATATCAACACCCTGTGCATGCTTTACCTTATACTGAAGTTCACGAACATCATCGGGTACAGGATACATGCGGAGCGCGTTCAGACCGCGGTCGAGCATGTGAGTCTTAATACCCACCTCATTGAATGGCTTACAGAAAGCACGTACGGCAGCGTTGGGGTTCTCGCCAGCCAGCAGGTTCACCTGCTCAAAGGCTCCACCATTGGTCTCCACACGATCGAAAACGCCCATGTCGATGATGGCCGGGGCAATACGCTCTAACTGATCTTTACGTGGCTGGAACTTACCAGAAGACTGCCACATGTCTCTGTAAACAAGACTGAACTGGATTTTCTTTTTCATACAATTATTAGATTTGTGTAATATTTTTCAAAGCTGTTTGCAAAAATATATATTTTTTTGTTACGAAACAAATATTTCGGGAATAAATTCTTATCTTTGCACGAAAATCAAAGAAAAAAACAATGATGAGGAAAATGATATTGGCCGTCATTGCCATTGGCGGATGGCTGTTTTGCAATTGCTCCGGCAAGCAAACACAAGTGACAGAAATGAACGACGACTCGCTGAAGGTGAGCACCATGACTGGCGACTCGGCCATCTACGGACTGGCCTGCGACGGATGCACCGACTCGGTGATTGTGCTGCTGCCCCACGATGGCAGCGACCCTGTCACCTACGACATCCTGAAGGCTATGCGCAACAAGAGGGTCATCGGCCGCCCGAAAATTGGCGACCACCTGGCGGTGCTGCTCAGTCAGGAGAATCCGACGGAGGCCGTCAGCGTCGTCGACATCGACGAGATGAAGGGCTCGTGGGTGTATCAGGTGATGCCCACCCTGAAAAAGAGCTTCATCGAGAATGCCGGCAAGCGCGACGCTGAGACCGACTCGATGATCAAGAAACTGATGGTGCCACGTGAATACGGATTCAAGCTGAAGCGCGACAAGCAGGTGTCGAACATCGGTATGACGTACCGGCCGACCACCTCTGACGACGACAACCCCGTGGACTATCCGCCTTTGACCCGCTACAGCGAATGGCACATTTTCAACGGCAAACTGATTCTGGTCCGCGCCAAGAACAGAATCGGCGACAGCCAGCAGGACCAACAACCGGCCATACAAGATACTGCCGAGATTGTGTTCATGATGAAAGACAGCCTGCAGCTGCGATTCAAAGACGAAGTGAGAAACTATTATCGCAAGACTGAGGAGAAATAAAACGGGAAAGCCGGAAAAGGGGGCACACATCGCATCTACAACTATCGGTTCTTGAGACTGGAAATATGCCTCCCCGCGCACCCATTTCTAATAGATGCCTAATTGGGTTGCAATTAGTCGACAAATTAGACTCTAATTAATGCCTAATTACAACGTAATTAATGCCTAATTGCAAGGTAATTAATGCCTAATTAGAGTCTAATTCATGCCTAATTGAAAATACCTGCCACATCTGGACCGAAACGCTGACGAACAGAATCCTATCGGCCATATTGAATAAAGGCATATCAACGCGCGTTGATATGCCTTTATGGTTGATTGCATCCGAAGGGATGGCCTCTGTGTTCTGTTTAAAAGGTATGACGCAGCATGCGCTCCTCGGCCATCCGCTCATACTTCGTGCCCGGCCGGCCGTAGTTGGCATAGGGATAAATGCTGATGCCGCCGCGCGGAGTGAACTGCCCCATCACCTCGATATACTTAGGATCCATCAGGCGAATCAGGTCTTTCATGATGATATTGACACAGTCCTCATGGAAATCGCCGTGGTTGCGGAAGCTGAAGAGATAAAGCTTGAGACTCTTGCTCTCTACCATCCGCTCGCCGGGCAGATACATGATTTTTATTTCGGCGAAGTCGGGCTGCCCGGTAATCGGACAGAGCGTGGTGAACTCAGGACAGTTGAACTGCACCCAATAATCGTTCTCGGGATGCTTGTTCTGGAAGGTTTCCAGCACCTCAGGCGCATAGTTGTCTGCGTATTTTGTCTTCTTGCCAAGGGCATTCAGCCCCTCATTACTTCTGTTTTCTGCCATTTCGTTATATTATAAAAATTAGGTGGACACATCATGGTCTCCTGCTCATCAGGCATTGACCACCAGCCATGTCATATAAGCCAGGAACAAGATGGTGAGCACGGCGCCTTCCCATCGCTCCACCTTGAACTTGGTGTAAGTGAAGAACCACAACAGCACGATGCTGCCCAGCATGACACTCAGGTCGACGATGGTGATGCCTTGCATTTGCATCGGGCACACAATGCCGGTAATGCCAAGAATCATGAGCACGTTGAATACATTCGAGCCGATGACATTGCCTATGGCGATAGCACTCCTACCCTTTCGGGCGGCCACCACACTCGTTGCCAACTCGGGCAATGAGGTACCGCCGGCCACAACCGTCAGACCTACCACCGCATCCGACACGCCCAGCTCTACAGCCACACGCGATGCCGCCTCGACAAAGAGGTTACTACCGCCTATCAAACAGGCCAGTCCCAGGGCAATAAAGCAGACCGACTTCAGCACGCCATAGTCTTTTGGCTCATCATCATCGGCCTGGTCACCCTCCTTGGCCACACGCAAGGTATAAATCATGAAGCCGATGAACAGCACGAAGAGGATAGCTGCATCCACACGGGAGATATCGTGGTCGAGCGTCAGCATGGCCAGCATCACTGATGCCAACACGGCGAACGGCATGTCTTTCTTCACGGTTGACTTCAAAATGGCCATCGGCGCCACCATGGCTGCTACACCCACGATGAGCATCGTATTGAAAATGTTGCTACCCACAACATTACCAATGGCCAGATCGGGCGTGCCCTTCAAGGCCGACACAAAACTGACAAACAGCTCGGGGGCACTCGTACCCATCGCAACGATGGTCAGTCCTATCACTATTTGCGGAACATTCATGCGCTGTGCCAATGCCACAGCACCGTCGGTCATACGGTCTGCTCCCCAGAGCACCAAGATGACCCCTACGATAATAAATACAATATTTAATAGCATAATCGGGGGCAAAAATACAAAAAAATCCCCAAACATTCACATGCTCGGGGATAAAAATCTAACAATCACACAATTAATTATCAACTATTCATCAATCAAACCTGAAAAACCAATCATTTATAACCTAAAAACCTATTCAAAAAACCTATTGAGAGAGATCTGTTGGGTTCCTCCTTTCATGAGAAATAAAGGGTTCCTCCTTTCTTGGGGAAGATTAGCCCACCGTAATCTGACGGGCCACTTTCACTTCCTCTTTCACTATCTTCGGCAGATCGACCGTGAGCACGCCATCGGCCACACTGGCTGCGATCTTGTCCTTGTCTACATCCTCCGGCAGCAGCAGGGTCTGCTCGAACTTCGAGTATGAGAACTCACGGCGCAGATAGCGGGCTTTCTTGTCCTCGTCTTTCTTCTCCTGCTTGCTCTCCATCTTAATCACCAGGTTGCCCTCGTGGTTGATGTTCACATTGAAGTCCTCCTTCTTCATGCCAGGAGCAGCGAGTTCTACCTTGTATTCTTTGTCGTCCTCAAGGACATTGATGGCTGGAGCTGTTGCGTTGGCCTTCGGCATAAAGTCGCTGTTGAACAAATCGTTGAACACTTCCGGCAGCCATGAATCTCTACGCATTGTTGGATAATACATCATAATTGTAACCTCCTATTTTTATTTTTGTTGTTTTGTTAATGTTTATGTTATCGGCCTCTGCCCGTCTGTGGGTTTCGGCTTCACTCTCATCAATTGCAACAAGCATACCAGCGACCGTTTTATGTCATTTTGTCAGCAATTAACGACAAATTGGCCGTACGTATATTTCTCCTGACTGATCATCTCAATCCTCTTATGCCCCTCTCATGCTCGCTGGTTTGCCTTATATTCCTCTATATAATTAAGGTGTACCCTTGCAGCAACTTAAAAAGAGTTAAATAAACGCTCAAAAAGCAACAACTTGAGAAATAAATACATATCTTTGCGATATCAAAATGATATCACTAATTTTTTATCAATGAATATGGAGAATAAAGAGTTTACTTTCAATGGGACCGTCCTCAACGGATTTCTCATGTTGTTTGTCAACCTGCTTTTGACCGTCGGTTCCATCGCAGCCATCATCTATGGAGCCATCATCCTGACCGAGGACACGAACGTAGCCCTTGGTGCTACGCTGTTTGCCGGAGGCATTGTGTTGTTGCTGGTCACTATCATCTTATGGTGCGGATTCCTCATGCTGGAGCCCAACACGGCACGAGTCACCACTTGGTTTGGCAAGTACAGCGGCACGTTCACTCAGACAGGTTTCTACTGGATCAACCCCTTCTACTCTACAAAGAAGCTGTCGTTGCGCGCCCGCAACCTCGACGCTCAGCCCATCAAGGTGAACGACAAGACGGGTAATCCCGTGATGATTGGCTTGGTGCTGGTCTGGAAACTGAAGGATACTTACAAGGCCATCTTCGAGGTCGACTCACAGACCATGGCCTCCGTCAACCCGAATGAGATTGGAGGCAGTAACGTGAAAGGCATCATGAATGCACTTGAGAACTTCGTGCGCGTACAGAGCGACGCTGCCCTGCGCCAAGTGGCCGGCCAGTATGCCTACGACGACGAGGACGGCAAGGCCAACGAGCCCACCCTGCGCTCGAGTGCCGACGAGATTAACGACCAACTGGAGCAGAAGCTCGACGAGCGACTGGCCCTGGCTGGCATCGAAGTGGTGGAGGCCCGCATCAACTACCTGGCCTATGCCCCCGAGATTGCAGCTGTGATGCTGCGCCGCCAGCAGGCATCGGCCATCATCACCGCCCGCGAGAAGATTGTCGAGGGAGCCGTCTCGATGGTGAAAATGGCCCTGCAGAAACTCTCCGACGAGGATGTTGTCGAACTAGATGACGACAAGAAGGCTGCTATGGTGAGCAACCTGATGGTGGTCCTCTGCGGCGACGACTCGGCTCAGCCCGTAGTAAATGCCGGAACGCTGAACCACTAAACACTCATGGCCAAGAAAGAAAACAAGACCAAAAGCTTCATCCTTCGTGTCGACTCCGACACGATGGATGCTATTGAGGCGTGGGCAGCCGATGAGTTCCGCAGCACCAACGGACAGTTGCAATGGATCATCACCGAGGCGCTGCGCAAGGCCAAACGACTGCCCAAACGAAAAAAGAGTAATACCGATGAAGCATCCGATGCAGAAGTTTGACTTAAAACAGGTAAAGGTGCACCACACCCTGGAGAGCACACTCATCGAGACGGCCTGTGTGCTGATGTTGGTGGCCACATGGGCGCTGACGTGGCGCCAGTGGCATGGCACCGATGTCTTAGAAAACAAGATGATTGTCACAGTGGCCGTCACCGTCGTCACCGTCTTTCTGTTGGTGTGCGCCTACTCTCCTTCCTATCTGGGCTGGAGCTTTCCACTCCACAACATCCAGGCCGTCGGGAAAGCGGTCAGAGCCATGCGCCTATGGGCACTGGCAGGAATTACCACTACGGTGATTAGTCTGGCCGGATGGGGAACCATGAAACCGGGACTCATCGTGTTTTTGGGCTGCGGCCTGGTGCTGAAAGCCATCGCCACCATCATAGAAATCAAAGAGAAAGACAAAAAGGAGGACCCATAATGATACGCATAGCATTCATCATTCTTGCACTGCTCGCCACCCCGCAGCTCAAAGCCCAGTCGATGGAAGGCCCTTGGCTCGGTAAACTGAAGGCGGGCATGCAGGAACTCACCATCACCTTGCTCATCGAGCGCGATGCCAACGGCCGCCAGGTTTGTACGATGGGCAGTCCCGACCAGGGCGTGACAACCATCCCCACTGAGATTGTCTATCTGAGCGACGACTCGGTGAACATTGCCGTGCCCACACTGGCGATGGCGTATGCAG
>Ga0129307_1002399_pt1 | contig 14877 bp, 11 predicted proteins | sample P1105metagenome_FD_94437 | JGI IMG/M metagenome (GOLD analysis project Ga0129307, IMG submission 94437) | Capybara group fecal microbial communities from Wisconsin, USA - P1105 metagenome | ecosystem: Host-associated > Mammals > Digestive system > Large intestine > Fecal | place: USA: Wisconsin... | reverse complement strand
TGAACGTGCTGAACGCGCGCTATCATGAGATGGAAGCGGAGATCATTGCCGATGCCGGACATCACGGCGCGGTGACCATCGCGACCAACATGGCCGGCCGTGGTACCGATATCAAGCTGGATGAGGAAGCCAAGGCAGCCGGCGGCCTGAAGATCGTGGGTACGGAACGTCATGAATCCCGCCGTATCGACAACCAGCTGCGCGGCCGTGCCGGCCGTCAGGGCGACCCGGGCGAATCCTGCTTCTATATCTCGCTCGAGGATGACCTGATGCGTCTCTTCGGCGGCGAGAAGATGCTGAACATGTTCAACTCCCTGAACGTTCCGGACAATGAGCCCATTGAACACAAGATGCTCTCGAGCGCGATCGAAAGAGCGCAGAAGCGTATTGAGGGCAACAACTTCGGCATTCGTAAAAACCTGCTGGAATATGACCAGGTCATGAACGAACAGCGCGAGATCATCTACGCCGAACGCCGCAAGGTGCTGGACGGCGAGAACATGCGCGGCGTGATCATGAACATGATCAGCGATGTCTGCGACGGCACGGTGGATGCCTGCATCGGCGAGGACGCTTCGGCGGAAGAATGGGATCTGACCGAACTGAACCAGTCGCTGCTGCCTCTGGTCCCCATTGCCCCGATCAGCTATGACATCGTGAAGGGCATGAAGAAGGCCGACCTGAAGCAGTACGTCAAGGAACAGGCCGTCCGTCTCTATGAAGAGAAGGAAGCCATGGTGGGCAATCCGGAAAAGATGCGGGAGATCGAGCGCGTGGTGCTGCTGCGCAGCGTCGACCGCCGCTGGATGAACCACATCGACGACATGGAACAGCTGCGCCAGGGCATCGGCCTGCAGGCCTACGGCAACAAGAACCCTGTGGTGGAATACAAGATGCAGGGCTTTGATATGTTTGAAGCCATGACGGCCGGCATCCAGGACGATACGGTCCAGGCACTCATGCATATCCGCCAGGAACAGAAGGTGGAGCGCGAGCAGGTCGCAAAGGCCATGGGCACGAACCGTGACGATACCGCGGTGAAAGCACCCGTCAAGCGCGCCGAAGTGAAGATCTATCCGAACTCTCCCTGCCCCTGCGGAAGCGGCAAGAAGTACAAACAGTGCCACGGCCGCCCGGGCGCCCCGAAACTGACTTAACAGGAGAACAACATGCTGGAACTTGACCAGTACAAAACAACACTGGGGACCCTGAAGGAACCGCTTGAAGAGGTCAAGGCCTCCCTGGACCTTGAGGGCAAAAAGAACCGCGCCTTCGAGCTGGAAAAAATGATGGAAGAGCCCAGCTTCTGGAACGATGCGGAGAAAGCGGCGAAGATCACGACCGAACTGAAGAACACCAAGGACGTGATCGCGCAGATCAGCTTTCTTGCGCAGGAATACGACGACATCGGCATGCTGATCGAGCTGGCCTATGAGGAGGATGACGAGGAGACGAACGCGGAGATCGGGCGGATGCTGGAGCGCTTTTCGAATGAACTGGAGACGCTCCGGATGAGCACGCTCCTAAACGGCGAATTCGACGATAAGAACGCGATCGTGACCCTGCACTCCGGGGCGGGCGGCACGGAGTCCTGCGACTGGTGCGAGATGCTCTACCGCATGTATACGCGCTGGGCCGCCTCGAAGGGCTACAGCGTGGAAGTTCTGGACCTCCAGGACGGCGATGAAGCCGGCATCAAATCCGTGACCATGCAGATCAACGGTCTGAACGCCTACGGCTACATGCGTTCCGAGCACGGGATCCACCGCCTGGTGCGTATTTCCCCCTTCAATGCGCAGGCCAAGCGCCAGACGAGCTTCGTATCCTGCGATGTCATGCCGGATATCGAAGAAGATCTGGACATCGAGATCCCGGATGACGACATCCGCATCGATGTGTTCCGCTCGAGCGGCGCCGGCGGGCAGAAGGTCAACAAGACGTCCTCGGCCATCCGCATCACCCACTTCCCGACCGGGATCGTGGTGCAGTGCCAGAACGAGCGCTCGCAGTACCAGAACAAAGACAAGGCCATGCAGATGCTGAAGGCCAAGCTGTTTATCTTAAAGCAGCAGGAAAATGCCGAAAAGGCAGGCGCCATCCGCGGTGAGGTGGCCGATATCGCCTGGGGCAGCCAGATCCGTTCCTACGTGCTGCAGCCCTACACGATGGTAAAAGACCACCGCACAGGCGTGGAAACAGCCAACGCGAGTGCGGTGCTTGATGGGGATATTGATAAGTTTATGGGCGGATACCTGAAATGGAAGGCCCTCGGAAAGACCCCCGCTCAGGAGGGCTGAGAGGATCCGTCATCAGGGTCACTAAGGTAACGGCTCTGTTCCTTCAGCGTGACATCGATCATGTTCCTGCCGCGTTCATCAAGTGACTGATAGGTCTGCAGCATCTCTCTGCCGTGAGGATCCAGCGTGATGGCGGGATAAGGATCATCAGTCAGTCCCAGAAGATAGTCGGAGGAGACGCCCAGGATCTGCGCGATCGCAGCCACAGTCTCCAGACTCGGATGGCGGCTGCCCTTCTCATAAAGAGAGTAGGCTTGCCGTGAAACATGGACAAGAGCCGACAGCTCATCCTGGGTCAGCCCTTTTCGCTTGCGTGCATTGCTTAGGCGTAAGTTCATCATTAACCCCCCTTTTTCGGGGAATTATAACTCATAAAACGGGAAAAATAACGCGAGAGACAAACTGTTGCCAAAACAGAAGTTTTTCCCTGAAAAATGCAACGATCTGTTGACAAAAGTGAAGGAGACCGGATATGAAAACAGACATCGAGATCGCACAGGCCTGTGAGAAAGCGGACATTTATGATGTGGCGGCATCCGCCGGCATTGAGGCATCTTACCTGATCCCCTATGGCAGAGACAAAGCCAAGGTCGATCTGAAGTTCCTGCGGGAAAGAAAAGACCGCCCGGACGGCAAGCTGATCCTGGTGACGGCCATTACCCCCACACCGGCCGGTGAAGGAAAAACGACCACGACGATCGGTCTTGCCGACGGTCTGAAGCGGATCGGCAAGAATGTCATCGTTGCGCTTCGGGAACCTTCCCTCGGCCCGGTCTTCGGCATCAAGGGCGGCGCGGCCGGCGGCGGCTACGCGCAGGTGGTGCCCATGGAGGATATCAACCTTCACTTCACCGGAGACTTCCATGCCATCGGTGCGGCGAACAACCTGCTGGCCGCCATGCTGGACAACCATATTCAGCAGGGCAACAGCCTGCATATCGATCAGCGCAGGATCACCTGGCACAGAGCGGTGGATATGAACGACCGCGCGCTCAGAAACATCGTGGTCGGACTCGGCGGCAAAGCCAACGGCGTGCCGCGCGAGGACTCCTATGATATCACGGTGGCTTCGGAGATCATGGCGGTGCTGTGCCTCGCATCGGATATCAGCGATCTGAAGGCGCGCCTTGCCCGGATCATCGTGGGCTATACGACCGATGACAAGCCGGTCACGGCAGCGGATCTGAAGGCGCAGGGAGCCATGACGGCACTGTTAAAGGATGCCTTAAATCCCAACCTGGTGCAGACGCTTGAGCATACGCCTGCCTTTGTGCACGGCGGCCCGTTTGCGAACATCGCACACGGCTGCAACTCCGTAACTGCCACCCGCATGGCCCTGAAGACCGGCGACTACGTGGTCACGGAGGCCGGCTTCGGCGCCGACCTCGGCGCAGAGAAATTCCTGGATATCAAGTGCCGCATGGCGGGGCTCGATCCGGACGCGGTGGTCATCGTGGCGACGGTCCGCGCGCTGAAGATGCATGGCGGAAGCGCCAAGACGGAGCTGAAGGAAGAAAACCTGGAGACGCTGGAAAAGGGCCTGCCGAATCTGCTGCGCCATGTGGACAATATCCAGTCCGTGTACGGCCTGCCGGCAGTGGTGGCCATCAACCGCTTCCCGGATGATACCGAGGCGGAACTGAAGCTGGTGGAAGCAAGCTGCAGGAAGCTCGGCGTCAACGTGGTCCTGAGCGAAGTCTGGGCAAAGGGCGGCGAAGGCGGCATGGCACTTGCGGAAGAGGTCGTGCGCCTCTGCGAGCAGCCGCATACCTTCCGCTTCAGCTATGAGGATGAGCTTAGTCTGAAGGAGAAGATCGAAGCGGTCGCGACCCGCATTTACCGGGCAGACGGCGTAGACTTTACGCCTGCCGCGGAAAAAGAACTGGCAAAGTTGGAAGGACTCGGCTTCGGAAAGCTGCCGGTCTGCATTGCCAAGACGCAGTATTCCTTCTCCGATGACGCGGCAAAGCTCGGCGCGCCGGAGCACTTCCGCGTGACCGTGCGGCAGGTAAAGGTGTCGGCCGGCGCAGGCTTCGTGGTGGTCCTGACCGGCGAGATCATGACCATGCCGGGGCTGCCGAAGGTCCCCGCGGCGGAAAAGATCGATGTGGATGAAAACGGCGTCATTTCCGGCCTGTTCTGAAAAGAGAGGGGAACGATGGAACATATCATGAGCGGACTTCCGGTGGCTGCTGCGCTGCTGCAGAAAGCGTCGGAAGAGGCGGCGAAGCTGAAGGAAAAAGGGATCACGCCGAAGCTGGCGCTGCTCAGAGTCGGCGAGAGCCCGGAAGACCTTCGCTATGAACGAAACCTGATCAAAAAAGCTGCGCAGATCGGCGCAGAGACAGAGGTCCACGTGCTGCCGGAAAACGCGAGCGAAGACGATATGCGGGCGGCGATCTGGCAGATGGATGAAGATCACGGCGTACATGGGATCATGGTCTTCAGACCTCTCCCTGCCGGGATCAATGAGGAAGCGATCTGCCAGGAGATCAATCCCGAAAAAGACGTGGACGGAGCGACCGAGGGCTCTCTTGCCGGCGTGTTTATGCAGCATGAGCGCGGCTTCGCGCCCTGCACGGCCCGCGCGGTCATGGAAATGCTGGATTACTACGGCGTGGAGCTTTCCGGGAAGAAGGTCACGGTGATCGGACGTTCTCTTGTGGTCGGGAGGCCGCTTGCCTGCATGCTGCTGGCCAAAAACGCCACGGTAACGATCGCGCACAGCAAAACGGCGGACCTTGCTGCGGAAGCCCGGAGTGCGGATATTCTGATCTCCGCGACCGGCATGCCGAAAATGGTGGATCAAAGCTACATCCGAGAAGGGCAGATCGTGGTAGATGTCGGCGTGGCTTTTGATCCGCAAAGCGGAAAGCTCTGCGGCGATGTCGATTTTGAGAAGGTAGAAGCGCTTGCCTCATCGATCACGCCGGTAAAGGGCGGCGTAGGCGCGGTGACCACCGCGGTATTAATGACACAGGTCGTTGAAGCGGCGATCCGGCTGAACCGGAAACCGTCCTGGACAGACTGAGACCTGAAGAGGTGTTATGAACTATATTGTATTTGACCTGGAATGGAACCAGGCACCGTTCGGACACGGCCGCTCCAATCCGAAGATCCCGTTTGAGATCCTGGAGATCGGCGCCGTCAAGCTGAACGCGCACCGGAAGACCATCGACGAGTTTCATGAAACCATCAAGCCTCTGGTCTACCGGGAGATGAATAAGCAGACCCAGAAGATCGTCCATCTGGACATGAAGGAACTGAAGGATTCCAAGACCTTTTCCCCTGTGGCGCGTCACTTTCTGGAATGGTGCGGAAACGACTATATCTTTGTGACCTGGGGACCTTCTGACATCTTCGAACTGCAGCGCAATCTGGATTATTACCGGATCCAGTATGATTTCCCGAAGCCGCTGCTGTACTATGATCTGCAGAAGCTGTATTCTCTTGCGGAGGATGACGGCAAGCGCCGCCCGGCTCTGCAGGAGGCGGTGGAAGCCATGGGGATCCCCGAGACCAAGCAGTTTCACGGCGCGTACGAGGATGCCTGGTACACCGCCGAGGTCATGAAAAAGCTGAATATCAAACCCGTTCTGGAATATAAATCCGTCGATTACTACCATCTGCCGGACTCAAAGGACGAAGAGATCCGCCTGCACTTCAAGACCTACGACAAGTATGTGTCCATGGCCTATGACAGCAAGGAGGAGGCACTGCAGGATAAGGCCGTCACGGCGATCCGCTGCACCAAATGCGGCATGCCCGTGATCCGGCGCATGAACTGGTTCGCCTCATCCACGGGGAACATGTATTACGCGCTGATCCAGTGCCCTATCCACGGCAATGTCAAGGGAAAGATCCGGATCCGCAAGACCAGGGGAGACAAGATCTTTATCGTCAAGACCATCAAGCCGGCGACGGATCAGGACGTGGAGGACCTGAAGGCACGCAAGGAGGCCGTCAGGGAAAAACGGCATAAGCGCGTAGAAAAGGAAAAAGCCGCCAGGCGCAGGCGCAAGGGAAAAGCGCAGGGCCAAAGCGGCAAAAAAGACGGATCGGTCAAACAAACAGACCAGGTTCAGAGCTCCACTGAATGATAGGCGATGCCAAGCTTATCCAGCGTCTTTTTCTCCCTGTCCTGACAGGAGAAGAGAAAGACCTGACCGTGATAATTCGTATGCAGCCAGTTCAGACAGGCCTCCAGACGTTCGCTGTCATACATGGCGAAGCTGTCATCAAAGAACAGAGGCATGTCTTCCTTTGGCCAGAGAAGCCGCACCACGGCGAGCCGGAAGGAAAAATATAGCTGCTCCATAGCGCCCGCGGACAACGCGCCGGGCGCTATTTTTCTGCCTGCGGAAAGGGCAAACAGCTCCAGATCATCGCTCACTTCAAGGCCGTCGTAAGCGCCTTTCGTGATCTCGCGGAAGATGCCGGAAGCGGTTTTCGTGAGCGGCACGCCGAAACGGTCGGCGGCATTATCGGCCAGAAGGGAAAGGGCCGATGAGGCGCGGGCAATGGCCGCGATCTCGCTGCGAAGGCGGTCGTACTCCTGTAGGATGGGCTGCAGGGCATCGCGCCTTTCCATGAGCGCGCGCATTTCCGGCTCCCATTGCTCCCGCTCGAGTTTGGCGGCAAGCTGCTCATTCAGCGCGCTGTTCAGCGCCTCCCGTGAAGCGGACAGCGTTGCCAGTTCTTCGGTGTCTGCTTCGAAGCGCTTCCGCTTTTCTTCCAGATAGTCAAAGAGCTGCAGGACCTTTTCCAGATAGGCTTTCGTCTCCTCCGCCTCGGCGAGCGTCCCCTGCGCCTGATAATTCGGAAGATACCTTGCCAGCATCGTTTTCAGAAGCTCTGTATTTTTCGCGTTGCCGGCATCTGCATCCTGACGGCGGGTAATGCGCGTAAAGAATGTTGCCGCAAACAGCGCGGCCAGAAACAGCGGCAGCATAAACAGCAGATTTGCACCGGTCTGAAAGATCCGGTTCATCAGCAGGAAAGCGCCGAGGGTAAGGACGATCATCAGGATCGACAAAGGCCCAAGCGCTCCGGACGAGACCGCATGTTTGCCGGCGTAGTCCCGCTGGTAGAGTGAAAGCTGCTCGCAGAGGGTCGCTGCGCGTTTTTGGTCGCTCTCGACTGTCTCGCGGGACGTGGTGCCCATGCCGGTCAGGAGGGCTTCCTTCGCCCGCAGGCTGCGGTCTGTCTTTTCACGGTCGGCCGTCAGCGCGCGGATGCGGGCATCCTGCGCATCGGCCTGCGCCTTTAAGGCATCGTAGTCCGCGCCGCCGGTCAGACTGCGCTCTTCCAGCGTGGCCATCTTCATGGCGAGGGCGTCATCTTCGGCCTGCGCGCCGGGATCGATGCGCTTTTCCAGCGCCTTCCGCTGCGTTTTCAGCTGTTCAATGGCAGCGTAGACGTTAAAGTTCTCATCGCCGCTGCTTTTCAGGTTCATGATATGGGTCTTCAGATCGGCGGCGAGTCCGTTTCCGGTGGCTGCGCCGATCTGTCTGAAGGAAAGCGTATTGGCAAAAATATAGGGAGAAAGACCGTCCGGGAAAGGCACTTCCTCCGGACTGATCGTCCGTTCTTTTCCCTGCTCGTTAAGTGTAAGGCGTGAGGCGGGCGGCGTCCGGGAAAAATCCCGCTCCGCGCTGACGGTTTTTCCCTCCCTTTCCCAGCGGATCCTGCCGCCGTAAAGATCCGGCTCGCTCCAGGGCAGATTCGCGCGGTAGATCCCGCCCCTGGCCGCGCGCCCTTTCCCCTTTTCCATGCCGAAAAGAAGGGCGGCAAACGCAGTGTGGAGGGTGCTTTTTCCGGACTCGTTCTTTCCGCTGATCAGCGTGATGCCGTCATCAAAGGTAAAGGATCTGTCGCGAAGGGTGCCGAACTGGCGAATATAGCAATCAAGCAGTTTCACCGGACAGCCTCCTTTCCGCTGCCTGCGGTAGCCATGAGGGCGTCCAGTCCGTAATACAGCGATTGCAGCGAGGAGGGATCTTCAGCCTTGCCGCCTTCGGTAAAGCGACGCACAAACTGACCCAGAAGATCTCCCGCAGGTCTTGCGGCAAATTCATCAAGCGGATAGTCCGGCACGGAGTGATCGGCGACCGTGCTCACGCCCGTGATGCGGCCAAGCGCGGCCGTATCCGGCAGAAAGTCCGGATCACGCCGCCCCTGCAGCCGGATATTCAGGACTTCGCGGCAGAGCTCGTCCGCGCGGCGGCGGATCACGCTCTCCAGCCCTGAAGCCGTCATTTCCGGCGTCATATTGATGGTGACATCCGTATAGCGGAAGTCGGAAAAGTTCCTCCAGTCCAGATGGAAGGAATCCTTGGTCAGCGTCCCGATAAAGCAGCCGTGAGTCCCTGTTTCGGTATGATCCAGGGCTTCCGGAGAGCCGGGAAAAGCAACGCGTCCGTTCTGGGTGATGGCCGGTTTATGCAGATGGCCGAGCGCGACGTAATCAAAGCCGCATGCCGACAGAAGGGAAGGCTTAAAGGGGGCGTGGAGGACATCGCCTCCGTGCGCCAGCAGAAAATGGCGCCTGCCGTCCCTTGGCGCGCGGAACTCATCCAGGCGCACATCCGGCAGTTCCTGGGAATGATAGCTGAACCCGTGGACTTCAAGATTCCACTGCGGATAGAACACGGAACTCAGCTCCGGAGCGGACAAAAAGCTCACCTGCGGGCAGAAGGAAAAGCGCGCGTAGGCGGAGCCGGGGCGGATAAAATCATGGTTGCCCGCGATCAGGACCACCTTGGTACGGGGAAGCGTGGAAAAGAGATAATCCACATCCTTCAGTTCCCGCACGGTGGGGGGCGCGTTGAACAGATCTCCCGCGATCAGCAGCAGATCGATATCTTCCTCGATGCAGGTGTTAATCAGCCGCAGCAGGGAGGTGCGCACGGCATCAGCCCGGGAGGGCCCCCAGGATTTGTCGCCATCCGGGGCTGCCCCCAGATGCAGATCGGCGGTATGGATAAAACGCACGCTGCGCCTCCTTCATCATTTGCATAAATTCCGGCTTTATTATAGCGGATATTTTCACTTCCGTAAAGGGGAGACTTCTGCGCCGTGACTTTTCGGCTGCAGCGCCTTTTCTTTTTCCTGCAGCTGTGCTATAATACATCCACCTAATTTATTAAGCACGAAGAGTTAGGAGGACGATATGGTCAAAAAAGAAATGATCGCCATGCTTCTGGCAGGAGGACAGGGCAGCCGCCTTGGCGTCCTGACGCAGGGTATGGCAAAGCCTGCAGTCGCCTTTGGCGGGAAATACTGCATCATCGATTTCCCCTTAAGCAACTGTGTGAATTCGGACGTGGACACTGTCGGCGTGCTGACGCAGTATCAGCCCCTGCAGCTGAATACGCATATCGGCATCGGCATCCCGTGGGATCTGGACAAGCAGGTGGGCGGTGTTACGATCCTTCCGCCGTATGAAAAATCCGGAGACAGCGAATGGTATACCGGCACGGCCAATGCTATTTACCAGAACCTGACCTTCATGGACAGCTACAATCCGGATTATGTGCTGATCCTTTCCGGCGACCATATTTACAAGATGGACTACGGCGAAATGCTGGAGCAGCACAAGCGGTCCGGAGCCGAAGCGACCATCGCGGTCATGCCGGTGGACTGGGAAGAAGCACACCGCTACGGCATCATGGTGACAGACGGCAACGGAAAGATCACGGAATTTGAGGAAAAGCCGGCTAATCCGAAGAGCAATCTGGCCTCCATGGGGATCTATATCTTCAATTACCAGACGCTCCGCAGAGCGCTGAAGGAACTGGAACATGTGCCCGGCTGCGATTTCGGCATGCACGTGATCCCTTATGTCTTCCGCGAAACGGACAAGGTCTATTCCTACGAATTTAACGGCTACTGGAAAGATGTCGGAACCCTGACCACTTATTGGGAGACCAATATGGAACTCACCAGCCTGGTTCCGGATTTCAATCTCTATGAGGAGTTCTGGCAGATCTATACCAGCGCGGAATCTCACGCGCCGGCTTATCTGGGCGCGGACGCGCAGGTGACGCATGCCATCATCGGTGACGGCAGTGAGATCCACGGCAGGGTAAAACGCTCCGTGCTCGGCTCGAACGTCATCGTCGGCGCCGGGGCAAAGGTGATCGATTCCATCCTGATGAACGGCGTGGTGATCGAGGAAGGCGCCGTGGTGCGCAAGGCGATCATCGCGGAAAATACCGTGGTCGGCAAAAATTCACGCATCGGGGAAGGCACCTTTGAGCAGAGCCGCCTGGACCCGAAGGTATACAACAGCGATCTGGCCGTCATCGGGGCCGGCAGCGTGATCCCCGAGGGCGTGACCATCGGAAAGAACACCGCGATCTCCGGTGTGACGGGCCCTGAGGACTATCCGGAGGGGAATCTGATCTCCGGCGGCTATATCCTGAAAAAGGAGGAGAAGAGATGAAAGCAGTAGGAATCATTCTCGCCGGCGGCGGTTCGGAACGCATGAAGGGTCTTGCCGATATCCGTGCGGTGGCAGCCATGCCGGTAGCCGGTGCGTACCGCGCGGTCGACTTTGCGCTCAGCAACATGGCCAACGCCAGGATCAATGCGGTGGCCGTGATCACCCAGTACAGCTCCCGCTCGCTGAACGAGCATCTGAATTCTCCTTCCTGGTGGGGCTTTGGCCGCAAGCAGGGCGGGCTGTATCTGCTGAATCCGACCATCACCCCGGACAGCACCAACTGGTTCCGCGGAACGGCGGATGCCCTCATCCAGAACCTGGATTTCATCAAGGAACGCCATGAGCCCTACGTGGTCATCGCCTCCGGCGACGGCGTTTACAAACTGGATCTGGACGATGTGCTGGCAAAGCATGTGGAAAGCGGCGCGCAGATCAGTGTGGTCTGCAAGGAAAAGAACGGGCTGGAGGCCGGCCGCTTCGGCGTGATCGAGACCGACGCGGAGAAGCGCATCATTGCCTGGCACGAAAAGGAAGAAGGCGCGGAAGGCGAACTGGTCAACTGCGGCATCTACCTGATCCGGCGCCTGCGCCTGATCCGTCTGCTGGAGGAATGCAAGCGGCAGGACAATTACGACTTCGTGCGCGACGTTCTGGTGAAGAACCTGGAGAATGAACGCATCAAAGCCTATGTGATGGATGGCTACTGGAAGAATATCGCGTCCGCGCAGTCCTACTTTGAATGCAATATGGATATGCTGGATCCTGCGCTGCGCAGAAAATTCTTCTATGATCATCCGAAGATCTCGACCAAGGTGGATGATTTCCCTCCGGCAAAGTTCAACGACAACGCCAAAGTGTCCAACGCGCTGGCGGCAGGCGGCACCATCGTAAACGGAGCCGTGGAAAACTCCGTCCTCTTCAAGAAGGTCTATGTAGGCGACGGCAGCAGCGTGAAGAACTGTGTGCTCTTGAATGATGTTTATGTGGGCGACGGGGTGACCCTCGAAAACTGCATCGTGGAGAAGAAGATGAAGATCGAAGACGGGACCTGCATCATCGGTGATCCGAATGATGTGACCGTGATCGCGTAAGGAAGGAAGAATGAACAGTCATTATCCTGAAGAATATGAGCCGATCGAGCTTTGCGGCTATCGGCACGTGCATGAGGACCTGGTCAAACAGGTCCTCAGTGCCATGCCGGAGGAAGACGATCTGTATTCTCTGGCGGACTTTTTTAAGGTGTTCGCCGATTCCACCCGCATCCGCATCCTGTATGTCCTGCTCTGCTCGGAGACCTGCGTGTGCGATATCGCGCAGCTGCTGAATATGACGCAGCCGGCCATCTCGCATCAGCTCCGCATCTTAAAGCAGATGAATCTGGTGCGGGCAAGGCGCGAAGGCAAGACGGTTTTTTATTCCCTGGCGGATGACCATATCGCCTCGATCCTGCGTATCGGGATGGAGCATATCTGCGAAGAATAGAGGAAAAACAAATGACAAAAAAAGAACTGGTACAGGCGCTGCGCGGCAAAATGAAGGAAGCGGGCATCGACATCTATGTGGTGACCTGCGGCGACTTTCACGGATCCGAATATTACAGCGCCTATTTTAATACGCTGACCTTCCTGACCGGCTTTACCGGCGAGTCCAGCATTGCGGCAGTGACCATGGATAAGGCGGGCCTCTGGACTGACGGCCGCTATTTCCTTCAGGCGGAGCGGGAGCTGGAAGGCTCCGGGATCGATCTGTATAAATCCGGGCTGCCCGGCGTGAAAACGCTGGCGGAATTTCTGAAGGATGAACTGCCGGAGGGCGGCTGCGTCGGCTTTGACGGACGCATCGTGCCCTTAGGGCAGGAGGAGCTTTGGGAGAAGGCGCTGGCAGAGAAAAAGGCCGCCTTCAGATCTGACCGGGACCTCGTGGGCGAGCTCTGGGAAGACCGCCCCGCGCAGGAATTCCATGAAGCCTTCCTGCTGCCGGAAGAGATCACCGGAGAGTCTGCGAAAAGCAAGATCGCGCGCGTGCGGGAGGAGATGGCAAAACAGGGGGCAGATATGCACCTCATCACCGGCCTTTCCGATATCGGCTGGCTGCTGAATGTGCGGGGCCGCGATATCCCCTGCAATCCGGTCGTTTTCTCCTTTGCTTTGATGACGAAGGATACGGTCAGCTGGTACGTGCGGGAAGAAAAGCTTCCGGAAGAGGTGAGAGATTATACGAAGCAGGCCGGCGTTTCGCTTAAGCCTTATGAAGCCATCTGGGAAGACATTAAGGCCATCCCGGCCGGAACGAAGCTGCTTGTGGACGGTGCCGGCGTCTGCTCGTACGTGAAGGGCGCGGTGAAGGAGGGCGTACAGCTGATCACCGCGGTCAATCCGACCACGCTGATGAAATGCGTGAAGAACGAAACGGAGAGGAAGGCCCTGCGCGTCTCGCATCACAAAGACGGCCTTGCCATGGTCAATTTCCTCTACTGGCTTGCGCATCATCCGGATATTGAATCATTAAGCGAGATCGACGCGGCAGATTATCTGGAGCAGTGCCGCCGCGATCAGGGCGCCTTTGATCTTTCCTTTGAGACCATCGCTGCGATGGGACCGAATGCGTCCGTCGTGCATTACGCACCGTCGCCGGAGCATTTTGCCATGCTGAAAAAGAAAGGCCTGTTCCTGGTGGATTCCGGCGGACAGTACCGGGAAGGAACCACGGATATCACCCGTACGATGGCGATGGGACCGCTGACTGATGCGGAAAGGCATCATTACACCACGGTCCTGCGCAGCCACATCGATCTGGCCTCGGCCGTTTTTCCGACCGGTGTTTCCGGCTGTCAGCTGGATGTCCTGGCCAGAATGCCCATGTGGGAGGAGAAGCTGGATTACCGCCACGGCACCGGCCACGGCGTGGGCTTCTGCCTGAACGTGCACGAGGGGCCGAATGCCTTCCGTATGTCCATCCCGGACAACAAGGCCCTGCGGCCTGCCCTTGTCCCCGGCATGGTCACGACCGATGAGCCCGGCATCTATATCGACAACGATCACGGGATCCGCATCGAGAGCGAAATGCTCTGCGCAGAGGCGGGAGAAAGCGAATACGGCAGATACCTGTGCTTTGAAAACCTCACGCTGTGTCCTATCGATGTAACACCGGTAAACAGAGACGAACTGACAGAGAAAGAGATCAGCTGGCTGAACGCGTATCATGAGAGAGTCTATGAAGAACTGAAGGACGACCTTGCACCGGAAGTCGCCGCCTGGCTCTATGACGTTACCAGACCCCTGTAGAAAGGAAAAGCAATGAGCGAAAAGATCACAAAGACCTGGCTGAAGAAGCAGGAAAAAGAATTTCTTGCGGACCGCGCAAACCGCGTGGCCATGGATGCCGTGACATCGACGGGCGTGAGCGACAACGCAAAGCGCCCCGAAGCCTTCCGCACCGACCTGCATGAATACTCTGTCTTTCTGCCGCAGAAGGGCATCACCAATCAGAAGCACAGCGGCCGCTGCTGGATGTTCGCAGCCCTGAACACCATGCGCTTCCGCATCATTAAGAAACTGAATCTGAAGGACTTTGAACTTTCTCAGGCTTACACCATGTTCTTCGACAAACTGGAAAAAGCCAATTATTTCCTGGAAAGCATTCTGAAAACGCTGGATGAACCGACAGACGGGCGCCTGCTGCAGTGGCTGCTTATGGCGCCGGTGCAGGACGGCGGCCAGTGGGATATGATCTGCAGCCTGATCGAAAAATACGGCGTGGTCCCGAAAGCCTGCATGCCGGAATCCTTCAGCTCTTCGGCAAGCATGCAGATGAATTTCACCCTGACCGAAAAGCTGAGGGAAGATGCCTGCCGTCTGCGCAGCGCGTATCGGGCAGGCGCAGATGAGGCAAAGCTTCGCGCCATGAAGGATGAGATGATGGAGACGATCTACGGCATCCTCTGCGTATGTCTGGGCGTTCCGCCGAAAACGGTGGACCTTGAAGTACGGGATAAGGATGACAAGTTCCATCGCGATCTCGGCCTGACGCCGCAGGAATTCTTCCGCAAGTATGTCGATATGGATCTTTCCGACTATATCAGCCTGATCAACGCGCCGACTGAGGACAAACCCTATTATCACAGCTACAGCGTGG
>Ga0129307_1002398_pt1 | contig 14878 bp, 12 predicted proteins | sample P1105metagenome_FD_94437 | JGI IMG/M metagenome (GOLD analysis project Ga0129307, IMG submission 94437) | Capybara group fecal microbial communities from Wisconsin, USA - P1105 metagenome | ecosystem: Host-associated > Mammals > Digestive system > Large intestine > Fecal | place: USA: Wisconsin... | reverse complement strand
ATGACTCCCCGTGGGACGGGGAGATGTCCGAAGGACAGAGGGGACAGGTCCCAGTTAGGGAAACCTTTCCTCAGAAAGGTTTTCCCCGATAAATACATATAAAGCTTCTATATGAGTATCACGGTTATGATACATCCTTTTTCTGCTTTGAAAGCATATAGCGCCACTTGAAAATGGCAATACCGACGATTATGACGTAGCCGATAACGCTGTAGATATCGGGTATCTGTCCGAGGAAAAGGAAGCCGAAGAATGCGGCAAACAGCACTATCGAGAAGTCATAGACGGATATTTCCTTTGCAGGTGCTTTCGCATAGGCTTTGGTTATGAATATCTGTCCGCCTGCCGCTGCGATTCCCGTAAGTATCAGGAACATCCACTGCTTCGGTGTCATGGGCTGGTAGTTGAGTATCAGGTACGGCAGGAACATAAGCGATGTGAAGCCTGAGAAGAAAGCCACGATTATCATGCTGTTCTCCCCTCTCATGCCCAGCTTGCGGACGAATGTGTACGCAAGGCCTGCGCCAAGGCCTCCGATGACACCTGCCGCCGCCGGTATGACCTCCAGGCCGAATGACGGCTTTACGACGAATACAGCGCCTACAAAAGCAATTACCACTGACAGCCACTCAACTCCGTCTGCGGTCTCTTTCAGCACGAAATAGGAGAATACTATGGCAAAGAAAGGTGAAAGCTTATTTAGGATGGAAGCGTCGGATATGGCCATATGGTCAACTGCGTAGAAATTGCATATCATTCCTATTCCGCCTGCGATAGAACGTATCAGCAGATACTTCACATTTCCCTTGCCTATGGTGAACTTCGTTTTTGTCCTGATGAGACTTCCTGCTGCTACGAGAAGTGCGAAGAAATTACGGAAGAAGCACTTCTGAAGGGTAGGGACATCCCCCGAAAGGCGGATGAAAAGATTCATCAGTGCAAAACAGAATGCCGATATTATTATAAAAAGTATTCCGAGTTTATAGTCGGCACTTTTTTTGTTATCCAATAGAGTGCGCCTTCTTTCAGTTCAGCGTAACAGGGAGACCGTTTATCTCGATGGTGGGATCGTCTATGTCGATAAGGAGGCAGCGTCTGCCGTCCACAACGCTTGTTCTCACCTTGTCAGCGGCGTCAGGCTTGATGTTGACGGTGATTCCGGGAGATGTGAGAACCGTCTTTGTCTCCACAAGATTTGCAGCAGTAAGGGGCGCTGTTCCGCATATTTTCTCGTAAACAGGCTCAACCATCTGCACTCTCTCCTCAGGCACACCGATATCGCTGAGAATATCCTTGATTGTTGTGTTATCGATAACTACCTTGTCAGTCTCATCCTTGTTCTCGTCAACGACTTCCTTTATCTTCTCATTGACGCTCTTGATGACCATATAATCCAGATCATCGCCTACAACATTTTTGAGAATGCTCTGGAAGCTGGATTTCTCGTTGTCGGCCGACATAACGAATGTACAGCCGAGAATATTCTCAACCACCGAGATATTTGGGTTCTTCACGTTTTTAGTGTACACCATTACATGGTTGATATCCGAGCTTCTGTTGCTGAAAACAGGGTAAAGGAAACCATCAGAGGGGGCTTTGCTGATGATGAGTTCGGTGTTGATCTTCTTGGTGATCTCGTTGTTGAATGAATCGAAAACAAAGCCGTCACTGCTTGTATTCACGGGGCATATAGCTGTCAGCAGATAGCGGTATATCTCGTCCTCGCCCTCTTCGGCAAATTCATCGTTCTTGTCCTTTTTGCGAATGGTGTACACGCAGTAAGCTGTCAGCACGGCAAAAGGTCCCTCATAGGCGATATTGTTGGCTATATGATTAAGGAATTCCTCACAGGCGATCTCATCTTTCAGCTCAGATTTGAGCAGATTGTAGAGTATGTACTGAGGCTGTCCCTCGTCATAGGCTTCATTGGGGAATTCATACTCATTGAATGACTTTCCCACGTTGGTGTTGAGCACCTTTTTCAGTGTCTCGTCATACACATCATGCTCCTCTACGGGCATAGTCAGACATGAGTTGACGTTGTGGTAACGGACGCTTTTCTCAGCGTCAATGAAAGCGGTAAGAACTCGCTCCATGATGAAGAATCCGCTCTTATCCGAAAAATTCTTTTTGATCTCTGCTGTTTCTTTTTTATTCATTGTTTTATCCTTTCTTTCGTCAAATTCTATCAGTTATTATAATCATAAAAAAGCCTGTCTATCAGCTTGTCATAGTCCCTGCTGTCACCCATTGCGGCTTTCAGCATTGTCCCCGCATTCTGCACTATGAGCCTGAAATACATCCAGTCCCCCATCTCATCGTACTTCCTTGTAGAATTGATAAGATGATTTTTTCTCAGCACCGTGTACTTCTTCCCCTGAGCCTTTCCGTATTTTTTCAGCTTCTTTGCAGTTTCGGCGTCCTCAAACGCACGTTTGTCCACGAATCCGCCGATAGCCTCGAATGTCTTCTTTTCAGCCCAGAAAATGCCGCAGTAAAGCCCTGTAATGCCAAAAGCGGCACGGCACATCAGATCATTGAGCCACAGCGCAATGGAGTACCTTTCAAAGCGAATGGGCGCTCCGCCGCCGATATATCTGCCGCTTCTGAGAAGCCGCCAGGCCTCACGGATAGTTCCCTCAGTCATACGGTTATCACAGTCGATAGTCATGACCATGCGGCCCTTAGCCGCAAAAATTCCGGTATTGCGCACCTTAGCGATGCATCTGTCCTCATTGAAGATGACTCTCGCTCCCATGCTTTCAGCGATTTCCGCCGTCCTGTCAGTGCACCTGTTGCATACCACGATAATTTCCACAATGCCGCCGAAACGCTCAGCCGCTTTTCTTATGGACTGTATGCACCCTGCAACGTATTTTTCCTCATTATGGGCCGGAATGACTACCGAAACATGGACATTTGACATAGTATCACCTCACAGACTTACTTATTAATTATAGCTCATTTTCGCTTTAATTGCAAGAATATTTTGTCCCTTGATTTGTTTATTAAAATATGATATAATAATATAAAGAAATCAAGGAAGGGAGGCGGAGTTATGTCGATCTCGGATATTCTCGGCAATCTGAAAAAGAAAGCACCTAAACCCCAGAAAATTCACATAAGCTACGCCTCTAACAAGGGCAGCGTCCGGACACGCAACGAAGACGATCTTTACATCGACGGTCTCGGATCAAGAGCAAAGGAAAATATGTCGGGGGAACGCACACTTTTTTCCTCGGACAGCTATGTTTTCGCCGTATTTGACGGAATGGGCGGCGAACAATTCGGTGATGAAGCCGCTGCGATCGCCGCTGATACCATTGCCCGTCACTCCGCTGAACTGCGTGAAAGTCCAGTTGAACTGCTTAACGACGCCGTGAACGAGCTTACGACCGAAGCCAACAACCGAATCACAGGTATGGTCTATGCCAAAAGAGCCAATATGAGCGGCAGTACGCTGGTGCTTGCAGTGCTTCATAACACCGTCGCTTACATCTTCAACCTGGGTGACAGCCGTGCTTACTACTACTCAGGCGGCAATATCAGGCAGATAACCTACGATCATACCGTTGCCAACCAGAAGCTGAAAGCCAAAATACTCACGGAAGCGGAAGCCAAGAAAAGCTCCGACTCACACCGTCTCACATCTTTCCTCGGCGTTGATGACCGATGGATCGGTCTGAAAGCTCAGTCCTATGAGCCTTTCGATATTTCCTCGGGAGCTCTCCTCCTCTGCACAGACGGACTTTTTAATATGTGCACCGACGAAGAGATCGCCGTTACAATGGCAGGAAACGAAGATGGATGTGCTCAGCGTCTTGTTGAAAAAGCTCTTGAAAAAGGCGGACGTGACAACATTACCTGTATGGTCATCAAAACAGTATAAAGACCTGTACTCCGTTATGGAATGCAGGTCTTTTTTATACATACAAAAAGCGGTCACGCCGAAGCATGACCGCCCTTTAATCGTTTGGACAAAATTTATATCAAAGATTATTCGTTGATCTTTGTAACAACGCCTGAACCAACTGTTCTACCACCCTCACGGATAGCGAAACGGAGGCCTTCTTCGATAGCGATAGGAGTGATGAGCTCAACATCCATAGCTACGTTATCGCCAGGCATACACATTTCCTTGTCAGCAGGAAGTGTAACAACGCCAGTAACGTCAGTTGTTCTGAAGTAGAACTGTGGTCTGTAGTTGTTGAAGAAAGGAGTATGACGGCCGCCCTCTTCCTTCTTCAGTACGTAAACCTGACCAGAGAACTTTGTATGTGGGTGGATTGAACCTGGCTTACAGAGAACCTGTCCACGCTCAACCTGGTCTCTTGTGATACCACGGAGAAGTGCACCAACGTTATCACCAGCCTCACAGAAGTCAAGAGTCTTTCTGAACATTTCAAGACCTGTAACAACTGTGTTGAGCTTCTCGTCAGAAAGACCAACGATCTCAACAGGCTCGTTAACATTGAGCTTACCACGCTCTACTCTACCTGTTACAACAGTACCACGGCCAGAGATAGTCATAGTATCTTCGATAGGCATAAGGAATGGCTTAGCATCGTCTCTCTCAGGGCTTGGGATGTACTCATCTACAGCGTCCATGAGGTCGAGGATTGGCTTGTAAGCAGGATCGCTGAGGTCATCTGGAGCCTCAAGAGCCTTAAGAGCAGAACCCTTGATGATAGGTGTATCATCGCCAGGGAAGTCATAGCTTGTGAGAAGGTCACGGATGTCCATCTCAACGAGCTCGAGGAGCTCTTCGTCGTCAACCTGGTCAGCCTTGTTCATAAATACAACGATTGCAGGAACGCCAACCTGACGAGCGAGAAGGATGTGCTCTCTTGTCTGAGCCATAGGACCATCAGAAGCAGCAACAACGAGGATTGCGCCGTCCATCTGAGCAGCACCTGTGATCATGTTCTTAACGTAGTCAGCGTGGCCGGGACAGTCAACGTGTGCATAGTGACGCTTGTCTGTCTCGTACTCAACGTGAGCTGTGTTAATTGTGATACCACGCTCTCTCTCTTCAGGAGCCTTATCGATCATATCGTAAGCCTCGTACTGAGCCTGACCCTTAAGTGCAAGAGTCTTTGTGATAGCAGCAGTAAGAGTTGTCTTACCATGGTCAACGTGTCCGATTGTACCAATGTTTACATGGGGTTTAGTTCTTTCAAATTTAGCCTTAGCCATTGGAAAATTCCTCCTTAAATAGAAAATTCAGAAATCTGTATTTATATTATACCAGATTATTTTGGTAAATTCAAGTGTTTTGGAGAAAAAACTTTCTCCAGAACACATGATTTTGTTGTTTTTGCTCGTTAAAGGGCAAATTAGTTCTTAGCTCTGTTAGCCATGATCTTTTCAGCAATGCTCTTTGGAACTTCCTCATAGCTGTGAGGCTCCATAGTGTACTGTCCACGGCCCTGTGTATTTGAACGGAGGTCGCTTGTGTAACCGAACATTTCTGAGAGAGGTACGAGAGCATCGACCTGGATAGAACCTGATCTTGACTCCTGACCCTGGATCTGGCCACGGCGTGAGCTGAGGTCACCGATAACTGTTCCGAGATATTCATCAGGAACGATAACTGCAACCTTCATAACAGGCTCCATGAGAACTGCGTTAGCCTGCTTGAGAGCTTCCTTGAAAGCGATAGAACCTGCGATCTTGAATGCCATTTCTGAAGAGTCAACTTCATGATATGATCCATCGTAAAGTTCTACCTTAACGTCAACTACTTCGTAGCCTGCAAGGATACCGGCCTTCATAGCGCCCTGGATACCTGCGTCAACAGCAGGAATGTACTCCTTGGGGATAGAACCGCCGACAACAGCGTTGGTGAACTCATAGCCCTTACCGGACTCGTTAGGAGACACACGGATCTTAACGTGACCGTACTGACCGGAACCACCGGACTGCTTCTTGTACTTGTAGTCGATGTCTGCGCTGCCCTTGATAGTTTCCTTATATGCAACCTGAGGAGCACCAACATTAGCCTCGACCTTGAACTCACGGAGGAGACGGTCAACGATAATGTCAAGGTGGAGCTCACCCATACCTGCGATGATAGTCTGACCTGTTTCCTCGTCAGTCCATGTCTTGAAGGTAGGATCCTCTTCAGCAAGCTTTGCAAGAGCGATACCCATCTTTTCCTGACCAGCCTTTGTCTTAGGCTCGATAGCGAGCTGGATAACAGGCTCCGGGAATTCCATGGATTCGAGAATGATCGGGTGCTTTTCATCACAGAGTGTATCACCGGTAGTGGTGTTCTTGAGACCAACTGCTGCAGCGATATCGCCTGAGTAAACAGTTGTGAGGTCTTTTCTGTGGTTAGCGTGCATCTGCACGATACGGCCAAAACGCTCCTTAGTGTCCTTTGTAGCATTGAGAACAGAGTCGCCCTGGTTAACAACGCCTGAGTAAACACGGAAGAAAGCAAGCTTACCAACGAATGGGTCAGTTGCGATCTTGAATGCGAGAGCTGAGAATGGCTCGTCATCTGAAGAAGGTCTTTCCTCTTCTTCCTCTGTATCAGGGTTTACACCCTTGATAGCAGGAACGTCCAGTGGTGAAGGCATATAGTCGATGATAGCATCGAGAAGCTTCTGAACGCCCTTGTTCTTGTATGAAGTACCGCAGGTAACAGGTACCATGTGGTTAGCTATAGTAGCCTTTCTGATACAAGACTTTATTTCATCCTGAGTGAGTTCCTCACCCTCGAAGTACTTCTCCATGAGAGCGTCGTCCTGTTCAGCAACGTGCTCAACCATTTCGTCGTGGTACTTCTGAGCGATCTCCTTCATATCCTCAGGGATATCCTCAACCTTGATATCTGTACCGATATCGTTGGTGTAGATGTAAGCCTTCATCTCAACGAGGTCAATGATTCCCTTGAACTCGTCCTCAGCACCGATAGGGAGCTGGATCGGAACGGCATTACACTTGAGTCTGTCCTTCATCATGTCGATAACACGATAGAAGTTAGCACCCATAATGTCCATCTTATTTACATAAGCCATACGGGGTACTTTATAGTTATCAGCCTGTCTCCAAACTGTTTCAGACTGTGGCTCAACGCCGCCCTTAGCACAGAGAACTGTTACTGAACCGTCGAGTACACGGAGTGAACGCTCAACTTCAACAGTAAAGTCAACGTGGCCGGGGGTGTCGATGATGTTAAGTCTGTGGCCTGCCCAGTAGCAAGTTGTAGCAGCAGATGTGATAGTGATACCTCTCTCCTGCTCCTGCTCCATCCAGTCCATAGTAGCGGAACCTTCGTGTGTTTCACCGATCTTGTGGTTAACACCTGTGTAGAAAAGGATACGCTCTGTGGTAGTGGTCTTACCTGCGTCGATATGGGCCATGATGCCGATATTTCTGGTATTTTCAAGTGAACAATCTCTTGCCATAATATCCTCCTTGGTCCACGATTACCAGCGGTAATGAGCGAAGGCCTTGTTAGCCTCAGCCATCTTATGAGTATCGTCACGCTTCTTGCAAGCACCGCCTGTGCCGTTAAGTGCGTCGAGGATCTCACCAGCCAGTCTTTCCTTCATAGTCTTTTCGTTTCTCTCTCTTGAGTACTTAGTGATCCAACGGAGACCGAGAGTCTGACGTCTCTCAGGACGAACCTCCATAGGAACCTGATAAGTAGCACCGCCGAGACGGCGAGCCTTTACTTCAAGCTCTGGCATGATGTTTTCCATAGCCTGCTCGAACACCTCAAGAGCATCCTTGCCTGTTTTTTCTGCAACGATCTCGAATGCGCCGTATACGATCTTCTGAGCAACACCCTTCTTACCGTCTAACATGATGTTATTGATAAGACGTGTAACGAGCTTAGAATTGTATACAGGATCCAGTAATACGTCACGCTTTGCGATTTTACCTCTTCTTGGCATTTTCGCTTCCCTCCTTCATATAGATTGATGAATTCATAGGTACTCGTACCGTGATCAGTTACTGCCGATACGGCATTGCTTCACCGATCGGTACGTCAGGAGCCAATGCAGAGGATCCATCGTACAGGTGTCAGGTGTCAGGCATCAGCTTTCAGCGACCAGGAAAGTAGGAAAAAGGAGACTGTTCAAAAGCAGCTCAATAATACCTGATTTATTCTGAAAGCTCATACCTGATACCCGAGACCGTATCTATATGATCTCCGCATTACCCTGCGGTAGTAGTTAGCCTATTCGATTAATGTGCGGATATAAAGCTTCCGCCGGCTGATGCGTCTGCGTTTTGCGCTTACGCTGTGAGAAGTCTCTTACTTCTGCTTAGGCTTCTTTGCACCGTACTTGGAACGAGCCTGGTTACGGTTAGCAACGCCCTGAGCATCGAGAGTACCTCTGATGATGTGGTAACGCACACCAGGGAGATCCTTTACACGTCCGCCTCTGATGAGAACAACGCTGTGCTCCTGAAGGTTGTGGCCGATACCCGGGATGTAGGATGTTACCTCATATCCGTTTGTGAGCTTAACTCTTGCGATCTTTCTCATAGCTGAGTTAGGCTTCTTAGGTGTAGCTGTTCTTACAGCTGTGCAAACGCCTCTCTTCTGAGGTGAGCTCTGGTTGATCTGAGCCTTCTTCTTTGCGTTGTAGCCCTTCTGAAGTGCAGGAGCTGTAGACTTTGTCTCGAGGTCCTTTCTTCCCTTACGAACGAGCTGGTTAAATGTAGGCATATTTTTCCTCCTTTTCTTGATAATAGGTTTATACGCAGATATTTGCGTACCGATATATTATACCCGAAAAAAGACGGCTTGTCAAGGGTTTCCCCTAAAAAAGCCGTCTTTGAAATGCTATTTCGTTATTTTCACCATTCGTCAGGTGATTTCAGCCGCTTATATCAGCGATTATTTGAATCGTACCATGTTTTTATGTCGATCTCGGGAGTTCCGTCAACTGAAAGGAAAGCGTAATAAGTGAGTATCGCAGTGGCATCACGACCGTCGACAACTCCGTTTCCGTCGATATCGGCTGCAGCCGCTGTCCTCTGAGATAAAGCAAAGGGAGAGCCTCCGTTTACTGAACTCTTGGCATATTCCGTAAGCACGATAGTAGCGTCACGTCCGTCAACCACGCCGTCGAAGTTCGTATCGCCCAGCTCGTCGTTTGAAGCCTGCGATTTTTTCAGATATGCTGTCATGGTTCCGCCGTTGACATAAGCCTCTATCTCACCGTTATTGTAAGCTAAACGGAAGGATCCGCCGCTATTGTCCTTCACTGTTACACCGTTGCCGTCGGCATACCATGTAAACGCTTCTTCTTCCCTGCCGCTGCCCATATATCCGACAGCGGTGCCTGTCTTATCATCGTTGAATTTTAATTTGATGTACATTGAGCCATCGTTGTATTTTTCACTGCCGTTTGCGTCGATCAGCTTGTACAGTTCCCATTCGCCTAAGAAGCGTGGGTCTGCGCCCTGCTTAGTAACATCATATTCAATATTAACTTCATGTATACTCGGGTGTGTATCATAATCATTTCCCTGTATTTTTATTTTATAGTTTCCTCCGGGAAGTTTCGGGAATTCACTGCCTTCGTATTTCCTTCCGTCCGATGATGTTACAGTTACTATATCCTTAGACGGTTCATACCCCATATCAAAATCGCTGCCATAGACCATTTCGCCAAAATCATAGCTCTCATGCCATGTTCTGGAATAGACTGTTATATTAAGTCCGCTGAAGTCAAGCTTCTCGCCATCTGAATAGGCAGTCTTTGTCGGATAAGAAGCGACTTCCACAAAAATATACTCAGGTGTAGCTGTCCATGTTATCAGCGGGGTAGTTGTTACAGATGTGGTCGTTGTAGTTGTAGTTGTTGTGGTTGTAGTGGTCGTTGTAGTGGTCGTTGTAGTTGTTGTAGTTGTTGTCGTTGTAGTGGTCGTTGTAGTGGTCGTTGTAGTCTCCGTCTGTTTCGCATCGACTCTTATCGTGCCTTTGTATTCAGTCCACGGAAGCTGTGATGTTACGTCCCTGTTGCTCATGTCATATGCTCTCGTTACCCTGAGAGTATAAGGATAGCTTCCATCCACGTTTTCGGGAACATACAGGTCGAAAGCAAATACATATGCGCCTTTGAGCGCTACAGGCGAATCGTACATCATCTTTTTGTTCGATACCTGTATATTGCCCTGTACCTCTACGTCAAACTCCACATTGTTCAGCACTCTGTTAGTATAGCCGATATATCCCTGAGCCGCAACATATTCGGTAGTTACTCCCGTCTCGACCTTCTTTGTCGTTACTGCAATACGCTGGAGGTCAACTTTGACCGTTGTCGTAGTGACTGTTGTGCTTGATGAAGTAGTAGTTGTACGTGTAGTTGTCGGCTGTGTAGGCTGTGAGCCGCTGAGGACTACAAAGCTGTGGCCGGTCTCGTTGGCGTAAGCCTGTGCAGCTGAGCCCGATGGAGCATATATCGTAGCATTGCTTGTTACTGATGTCTTGCCGCCTACAATAGTACAGTTGGAATTGTATATCTTTATCTCTCTGAGACGTCCGCAGTTTGCAAATGCATCAAGACCTATGGAGGTTACGCTTGCCGGAACGGTTATGGATGATAGTCCCGAACTCTCGAATGCGCTTGCCGAGATAGCTGTGACTGTTGAGGGAATAGTCACTGATGTAAGGTTTGAAGCATTGTAGAATGCTGCTCTTCCGATATTGGTGATTCCCGATTCAATGACAACAGTACGTATATCATTGATATATACGCTCCACGGCACAACACTGGAGCTCTGCCACTCTACCATTTTTCCCGAGCCCGAGATAGTGAGTGTACCTCCGCTGAGTTTCCATGTCGCATTCTTTCCGCATTTTCCCTCTGCGTCTGTCTTATTCTCGCTGACCACTCCTGTAGGCGTGCTCAGCTTCGCAGCAGAGACCTGCGGCACAGCAGCTGCCGAAAAGCACAGCACTGCTGATGTGATGATCGCTAAAATCTTCTTCATCTGTAATTCCTCCTTTATTCATGGCTTATCCGCCTTTTATCCCCTTTTTCTTGCCGCAAAAAGCATTATCAGCGGATATATCTCAAGACGTCCCAGAAGCATATCGAAGCAGAGAACTATCTTTGAGAATGCATTGAGTCCGCCGAGATTTCCCGCAGGACCGAAACGTCCCACACCGAAACCGATGTTGTTCATGCAGGTTATAACTGCTGATGCAGATTCCTCTATGCTGAATCCGTTGAGGCTGACCAGCAGCACCGATATAGCGAGAAGCATCATAAAGAGTATGAAGTAATTGCTTGCGCCTCTCACTACATCCTTTTCTACGGGCTTGCCGTCCATTTTTACGGATGCGACAGCTCGTGGATTTACGATATATTTCAGTTCCTTGATGCCTGTCTTTATGAGGATCATTATTCTCGAAACCTTCATGCCGCCGCCTGTAGAGCCTGCGCATGAACCGACAAACATCAGCACAAGGAGCAGAGTCTGCGAGAATACAGGCCATTGTCCCGTATCCGTGGTGGAGAATCCTGCTGAGGTGATGGTGGATGCCACCATGAAGAATGTATGTCTCACGGTATCGCCAAGACCGTTGTACATATGATATACATTTGCTGTAATAAGCGCAGTTGCGATGATTATTACCGAGAAGTATGTCCTCACCTCTTCGTTTTTGTACGCCAGTGAGAACTTTTTGATGATGAGGTAGTAGTAAAGGTTGAAGTTTACACCGAAGAGGATTATGAATACCGCCACAACCATTTCAACGTAGGTGCTGTTGTAATGGGCTATACTGTCGCCCCAGAGGGAGAAGCCTCCTGTACCTGCTGACGAACAGGCGTGAACGATCGCATCATACAGCGGAACACCGCCAAGCATGAGGAATACCGCTTCCGATACTGTAAGGGTAATGTATATACCGTAGAGTATTCTCGCCGAGAAGCTGGATTTTGATACCAGACGTCCTACCTTAGGGCCTGCACATTCAGCCCTCATCATATGCATTGTTCGTGAATCGTTGCTGGACATGATGGCAAGCACGAACATCAGTACTCCCATACCGCCCATCCAGTGAGTGAACGCCCTCCAGAAAAGGCATGATTTCGACATTGCTTCCACATCGCTGAGGATGGTAGCGCCTGTGGTGGTGAAGCCCGATACAGTCTCGAAAAGAGCGTCTGTATACTTTGGTATCTCTCCCGATATAACAAAAGGAAGAGCGCCGATTGCAGACATCGTTATCCACGATGCCGCAACGCTTACGAATCCCTCCATAGAGAAAATGGAGTTATCTTTCGGTTTCCTGATAGTGAAAATTATTCCCACGGCCATCGTAATGATAAACGGTATGCCGAAAGAGGTTACTACGTGTTCTTCATTGTATATAAATCCGACTAATATGGGCAGAAGCATGAAAAGTCCCACGACCTTCAGTATCTGTCCCATAATGTAGGACACCATTCTGTAATTCATAATAAAGCTGCTACTCTCCCTTAATCAAATATATCGCTGAGGTCATTGAATCCCTTGTTAGTGGTTATTACAACTACGCTGTCATTCAGTTTCAGACAGTCGTCACCCTTAGGGATGATGAGTTCATTTCCCCTGACGATACTTGCAATGAGGATGCCGCTGCGGATCTTCATCTTTTTCAGCGGAACATCAACATATTCCTTCTTGTCACGGACGATAAACTCAATAGCTTCAAGACGTCCGTTGACAAGGCTGTAGAGAGTGGTAACACTGTTGCCGAGAGAGTTCTGCTTTGCACGTACATACTGTATGATCTGGTTGACAGTGATAGTCTTAGGTGAGATTATACTGTCAAGTGCAAGAGTATCGGAAAGCTGTATCAGTGAAGGGCGGTTTACCTTGGTAACTACCTTTTCAACTCCGTTATTCTTGGCAAGAAGTGAAAGGAGAATGTTCTCCTCGTCGATTCCCGTCAGAGTAACAACAGCATCAGCATCGTAAACGTGTTCTTCTTCAAGGATATCGTGGTCTGTACCGTCGGCACAGCTGATATCGACCTTGTTGAGACGTTCACTGAGTTCGAGGCAGCGATCCTTGTCGATCTCTATGATCTTGACCTTGATGCCCATTTCAATAAGCTGCTGCGCAAGATGATATGCAACTCGTCCGCCTCCGATAAGTACGGCCTTCTTTACACGTTTCTCACGGTAAGCGGCGCTGATACTCTTGAAGAACTTGACCATATTGCTGTGGGAAGCGGTCATGTGTATCTTATCTCCTGCACGAAGAACGAAATTTCCGTTCGGTATAACAAGTTCGTCACCACGCTGAACAGCGCAGATGAGGATATCCAGTCTCATACGCCTTGAAAGATGACTGAGTGCCACGCCGTCAAGAATGCTTCCGGAAGTGATACGTATCTCAGTAAGGTCAACTCGGCCCTTTGCAAAAGATTCAATATTTATAGCCGCAGGATAACGCATTACCTTAGCTATTTCATTAGCGGCATTGTAGTCGGGATTGACCATCATGCTGATTCCAAGTTCCTCACGCATGAAGACCAGCTGCTTATCAAATTCGGGGCTGCGGACACGTGCAATACAATGTCTTGCCTTCATTTTCTTTGCAATAAGGCAAGAGAGAATATTGACCTCGTCCGATGCAGTAACGGCTATGAACAAATTTGCCTTATCGACATTAGCCTCCTCGAGAACATCAGTCTGAAGGCAGTTGCCGGCAATACCCATAACATCGAAATCATTGATGACAGATTCGATGAGATTTTCATTTTTGTCGATGACAGTGACATTATGCTCGTCACTGAGGACTTCGGCAAGTGCGCTTCCGACTTTGCCGCAGCCAACTATAATAATATCCATATTTCCTCCATATCAATACTGTCAATAAACAGACAGTTATTCAATATAATTATAGCTCTTATATATAGATTTGTCAATAGATTTCCGAAGTACGAGTATAATTTTTTATACAGTATGTAGAAAAATCGGGCTATTAAACAAAAAACAGCCACTCCGAGGGAATGACTGTTATATTAAAGCTTAATGGTAAGATTTGTGATATTGCCAAACTCATTATCATACTCGTAAAGAGTAGTTTTCTGAACAGGTTCAGTATCGGGATCGCAGAGAAAATCATATTTCTCCAGCTTGACGTGAGGGAACTCGGAATTGTCAAAAGAATAAAGAATGACTCTGAAACGGGTGATGTAGGAAAACTCGATCAGTCTGCCTTCATCATAAATGAAACAGTAGACCTCTCCCATACTGTAGAATTTATTCATTATATTAACGTAAGGAACAGCACAGGTAACGCCCTCATAATCGAAAAAATATGTCTCCTCTGTACAGGTATCGCCGTGCATATGCCTCACACGAAGTGGATCGAAATGCTCGTCAAATTCATAAACTGTATACTCATCGAGGCCTTCAGAAGAATTGACCCATCTTCCGTAATGTCCGTTGGAGATCATACGCCTGACGGACGGATAAAGCTGACCGAGACCAATGGAATCGGTGCCGAATTTGCGGATAAAAGGAGAATCTGCTTTCTTGCGCATCTCGGCGAGACGCTTATCGGAATAAGCGATAATCTTGCTTATTCTGCCGATAAGGATCTTGAATTCCCATGATTCCAGCATAGCTTCACCCCCCGATAATCTAAAAAATATCATATATATTATACAATACTTTCAGCAAAAAAGCAATATAAAAATGAGAATAATTATAAATCTTATACATTATTATAATGAAAGCGTAAATAAAAAAGCTCCTTCACATAAGTGAAAGAGCTTTACTCAGTGTCGGCACTGATTTAGTTTCCCGGGCCGTCGCCAGCCAAGTATCGTCAACGTGAATGAGCTTAACTTCCGTGTTCGGAATGGGAACGGGTGTGACCTCATTGCCATAAGCACCGACTTCTT
>Ga0129307_1002396_pt1 | contig 14888 bp, 8 predicted proteins | sample P1105metagenome_FD_94437 | JGI IMG/M metagenome (GOLD analysis project Ga0129307, IMG submission 94437) | Capybara group fecal microbial communities from Wisconsin, USA - P1105 metagenome | ecosystem: Host-associated > Mammals > Digestive system > Large intestine > Fecal | place: USA: Wisconsin... | reverse complement strand
GATCACCACCGTTATAGACACGTATGGCTATCACATTGTCGCCACCCCAGTTGATTTTCGATGCATCTTCAAAAACGTAGTTGCGTTCAGTATCCCACATCGACTGTTCTTCGCCGTCATCTTTGGGGTTCTTCCCCGTCTTGCCTAAGAAATAGCCATTGATGTAACTCTGGTCGGCATCATCAATCAGTCCCAAGTTGAACATAACGGCTTGTCGCAGATCTGACTTTGCAAGCAATTCGGGTGATGGTGTGAAATGAATGCGATACCAGGCAAACGTATGAGGGAATGATATACCTTGATCGATGAGCAGCTTGTGGATTGAGACAGTCTGCCACTGGGAATCATCAAACGATAGGTTCTTCCAGTCTGGATTATCTCCCACCATTACCTTTGCCTCATGGAATAAGATGTCCTGAGCAACAGCCTTTTGGAAAAAGGCCGTTGCTAAAAGGACTAATAATAGGATATGCTTTCTCATAACTAACTGATTCTTAATATCCAGGGTTCTGCGTGATGAGTGGATTCACATCGATGACAGTCTGCGGAACAGGCAGCAACTCGTTCTTGCCCTTTGTAAAGTGACGCACCTCCTCAATGTCGTTCGTAAACGGCTCTAACTTCACATCATAATCACCTTCAGAATTCTTGTTGTTGGTAATGGTACCGTTCATGTGGTAAATGGTCTCTGGCATCACATCGGCCATAATACCCCAACGAAGCAAGTCGTAACGGCGCATGCCTTCGTAGGCGAACTCCACGCGACGCTCACGGCGAACCAATTCCCTAAGCTTCTCCTGCGAGTTATACTTCTGCTGATCCACACTCGGCATCTCTGCACGATGACGCACCTGGTCAATAGCCTCATAAACTGTATTGTCAATTTGGCCTAACTCGATCTTAGCTTCAGCGTATGAGAGCAGCACTTCGGCATAGCGGATGATCGGGAAGTTACGGTCGCAACTCCAGATATCTCCAAACTCTTCTGGATCAGCATAGAACTTCTTGAAGTTCATGCCCGTGTGAGTTGCATTGTCAGCATCACTCCAATAGTCACCACTACCTTTTTCGATAGAGGGATAACCATGCGGATACTGCGAGGCATCAGCAAACTTGTCCCAAGTCTGGCCAGGATAAAGGATGGTAGCACGCAGACGCGGATCACGATTCACAAAAGGATTCGTTGCATCGTAGGTTGGATCCTCGTCAATTGTCAGTCCGTTCTTGGTCTCATAACTGTCAAGCATACTCAGTGTGGGGACTATAGATGACCATCCACCATAGGCATTGGGGAAGAACTCTGCCACCCACATACCAAAACCGCCAGCCTTATTGTGCTCAAACGACAGCATGACCTCTGAGTTATACTGGTTGGACTTCAAGAACGATTGCTCGTAAGTAAGCGCAGGCATCGAATAATTGCCGGCATCCATCACCTGCTTGGCTACCTGAGCAGCCTCTCCATAATTGTGCATGAACATATCAACACGCACGAGGAAGGCACGGGCAGCATCTGCAGTAATACGACCTGCATCAGCCGTTGTTGGCAGATACTGAATTACGTCTTGCATTTCGCTGTGAATAAAACTGAGCAACTGATCTTTGTCAACACGAGGAACCATGGCTTCCTCAACCGTCTCATAGACATCTTCCGAGAAGGGGAAGTCACCATAGACCTGCACACGGAAGAAAAGTGCCAATGCACGGATCATCCTAACCTCTGCCCGGTATTGATTCCGCTTGGCTTCACTACGGAAGGCAATGGAGCCCTCGCGCTTCAAATATTCATTGCAAGCACGGATCTGAGTGTAAGTAAAATAGTTGTGGACACTGACACCAGAGGGAGCCATTGTCCCATTGCCTATGGCACGGTAGTCCTTGTTGTTATGATAGCAGAAAGCATTGTCGCTCGCTGTATCCCAAAACCACATCTCCTCAGGACGGTAGGGACTGTAAAGCTGGCGATAGCATCCTGTCAAGGCAAGATCAGCATCCTTCTCAGTCTGCCAGAATAGGTTTGAAGATACGGCATACGAAGGTTCACGATCAAGGAAGCCCTCGGAGCATCCACAAAACAGCGAAGTGCAAAGAACTGCGGCTGCAAATAGTCTATATGTTGTTTTCATATTCTTTCTGAATTATATAATGAATAATAAATATTTAGAATGTCACATTGAGGCCTATTGAGTGGGTCTTGACCTGTGGATAGTAGTTACCCTTCATCTGGTCGTTGGTGACAGGTGCCTCGGGGTCGTAGCCGTCCATAAAGCCCGTTAGTGTCAGAAGGTTTTCACCCGTATAGAAAACGCGAACGTTGCTGATGCCTATCCTGCTAAGCAGACTCTTAGGAAGTGTATAGCCAACCTGAAGGGTCTTCAGACGGAGATAGGCAGCACTCTTTACCCAGAAGTCGCTGGCTGTGGTCGGCATGCTCCATCCTTCCATTCCCTGAATAAGACGTGGGGTGTCGGCATCAGGATTGTTGGGCGTCCAGTGGTTGAGCCAGAGAGTGGTAGGCTTAGAGGCATCACCATTCACATAGCCCACACCTTCACGCGATACGTATCCTTTAACGCCAGCAGCTCCCTGAAAGGCTGCCATAAAGTCGAAACCATTCCAATCGGCACCAAGGTTGAAGCCAAAGGTATAGCTGGGATTCCATGAACCAAGCACTGTACGATCGTTAGCATCCAGTTTGCCGTCACCATTGATATCTACATACTTCAGGTCGCCTGGTTGCGGATCACGGCCTCCAAACTGTGTCCAGCCATTGGGATAGGCAGCAGCAATCTCAGCCTCGCTTTGGAAGAACCCGTCGGTCTTGTAGCCGAAGAAACTGCCCATAGCCTCGCCTTTACGCATAATGGCATAGATAGCTCCATTGCCGTCTGTCACATACTGGTCGCCACCCTCGCCCATGTCGAGGATCTTGTTCTTGTTGTATGAGAAATTGGCACCAACATTGATGTTTACCTTACCAATATGATCATGATAGTTCAGCGAGAGTTCAAAACCGCTATTACGCACCTTGCCCACATTGTCATAGTAATCAGAGAGAGCGAAAGTGACAGGTGTATTAACGGGCATCAGAATGCCGTCAGTAGTCTTGTTGTAATAGTCGAGAATGACATTCAGCTTGTTGAAGAAAGTCAGGTCAAGACCAATACCCCATGTGGTGGTAGACTCCCACTTCAATGCCTGATTGACGGCCAAAGTAGTTACGGCACCAGGATAGATTGTTCCTGCAAATGGATAGTTCTGTCCAAGTGTCAATGTTGATCCAGTGGGATAATAACCAGCAATATCCTGATTACCCAGTTGTCCCCAAGAAGCACGAAGTTTTGCATTATCAATAACGTTTGTCAGCTTCTCCCAAAACTTCTCGTCAGAGAAACGCCATCCAGCTGATACCGATGGAAATGCACCCCAACGGTGGCCACGAGCAAAACGTGATGTACCATCATAGCGCAAATTAGCCTCAAACAGATAACGGCCCATATAGTCATAATTGATACGACCAAAATAAGACAGCATAGAGAGTTCATGACGTGAGCCTGCGCTGGTCTGATTCTTTGTACCAGCTGCATCGAGTTCATAGAGTTCACTATTGGGGAAGTCCTCACGATAAGCATCGATGCTGTGGTCGCGGAAATACTCTGTGTGATAGCCAGCCAGTGCATGCAGATGGTGAGCGTCGTTGAGCGTTTTGGTAAACTCCAACAGGAAATCATTGCTGATGCGGAAGTCGGAATAGAGGTTCTCCGTCAGCTTGTCGATTGTACCATGAATATAGTTGTCATTATATCTGACCGCCTTGTGCATCTCATGCGTCTCACCAGAATAGGCTTTATAAGAAGTCATCACCTTGAAGCTGAGTTCCGGCAGGATGTTGTATTTCAGAGAGCCAACGAGCTGGAGGTTATTACGAATCTGGTCAGCCGTAGAATTACTGTTTAGCCAGGCTATCGGGTTACCATCGCCGATATAGCCATAGTCGCCATTCTCCAAGTAGCAAGGAACCATTGGCGACAGTTTGGTCAGCAGATAGAAGAAGTAGTTGTAGTCCTGATTTGGTCCAGTTGGCTTTACCACGTCCTCACGCGTATAAGCAAAACTGAACGATGCTTCGAGCCGCTTGGTGAGGTTGGCATCCAGATTCAGGCGGAAGTTGTATCTGTCATTGCTAAAGTTCTTGATGACGCCGTTCTGGTCGGTATAGCCCGCAGAGGCCATGTAGCGCACGTCCTCACTACCACCCGAAAGGTTGACATTGTGGGTCATCTGGAATCCACTGCCCCGATACATCAGGTCATACCAGTCAGTATTGGGATGACCATATGGATCAGTACCATTGCGGTAGAGTTCAATATCCTGAGCCGTATAAAGCGGGTCATACCCCTCATTGGCACGTGCCTCATTGGTCAGTTCTGCATACTGAGCCGAATTGACATACTTAGCCAGACGTGTTGGCTTAGACCAACCGAATGTTGCTGCATAATTGACAACAGCTTTGCCAGCCTTACCGCGCTTTGTAGTCACCACGATCACACCATTGGCTGCTTTTGAGCCATAGATAGAAGCCGATGCAGCATCTTTCAGTACAGAGATGGATTCTATATCATTAGGATCAAGGTTGTACATTGTACTTTCCATACCATCCACGATAATCATTGGAGCTGCGTTGTTGAACGTGCCAGTACCGCGGATTCGGATGGCATTGTCGCTATCATCCACACCAGGTCGGCCTGTATTGTTCTTAATCTGCACACCTGCCATCTTACCTTCGAGGCCCATAGCCACAGAGGTAATGGCGCGGTTGCCGAGGTCCTTGGAATCAACGGAAGACACAGAACCTGTCAGATTGGCTTTTTTCTGTGTACCATAACCCACGACTACGACTTCGTCGATCACCGCATTGTCTTCAAGGAGCGTGATGTTGATAGGAGCAGAGCCGCTAACTTTAACTGTCTGAGAAACAAAGCCCACATAGCTGATTGTCAGTTCATCACCTTGGTTGGCTTTCATCGAGAAATTACCATCAAAATCGGTCACTGTTCCGTTGCTTGTGCCCGTCACAATGACACTGGCACCAATAATAGGTTCCCCTGTTCCGTCCTTCACGGTACCCGTGACGGTCGTCTGCGCCATTATCTGGCCATAAAGGCCGAAGAGCGCCATCATCAGAAATAGAATTCGTTGTTTCATAAACGTAAAAATGTTATTTGGTTAGTTATTTTTGATAATTTCAATCAGACGGCTGCTCATATCATCGTTGGTAAGCAACTTCAGTCCAACCTTCATCAGGTAATCACCGCTCAGCACCTTGCCATCGTATGCGAGTTTGGACTTCTGCCCTGGCATCAGGCAAATCTCCTTGACTATATACTTGGCATTGGCATCCAATCCCTTTAAACGTGTTGGCAATAATTGTTCATTGAAGTCTGGATGAATGTCGTAGGCAGCAATGAGGGCATGGCTCTTATCATCGGTTATGCGCTCCAATACGCAATGTTTGGTTTCATAGGGAGATACTAAGCGATAGAGATTAGGTGAGTAAATAACAGGCTTCAAGCGATTGTACTCTTTGACAGCCTGACGGCAATACTGAAGGTCATCTGCTGACATGGATTTCAGGTCGATGTCGAAACCTAGTTTGCAGGTGAAGTCAACATCCACACGGAACTTGATGCTGGCCCGACGGTTCCAATTGGTAACATGTGAGCACATGGCCTTAGAGGGAATGAACTGTGAGAAGCCCCACTGGATATACAGACGCTCTACGGGGTCGGTATTGTCTGAACACCAGAACTCGGTGAAATATTTCAGAGCCTCGAAATCACAGCGCGAACCACCACCAGAGCAAAGCATCATCGTGAGATCGGGATATTTTGCTTGAACCCGGTCGAGTACATTGTATAGACCGCGTACGTAATCCACATAGAGATTACCTTGATTCTCCCCCTCGTAATTTGAGAAGATATTGGTGATGGGCGAATTGCAGTCCCACTTGAAGAACTTCAGACGAGGATTCTCTGTCATCAGGTTGTCAACGATACTGAATACATAATCCTGTACCTTTGGATTCGTCAAGTCGAGTACCAGCTGATTGCGGAAATAATATGGCTCACGATTGGGAAGCATGAAAATCCAGTCGGGATGCTTCTCTGCCAATTCACTTCTGGGGTTGACCATCTCAGGCTCAATCCAAATACCGAACTCAACACCTTTCTCATTAGCTGTCTTCACCAAATAAGGTACGCCATTGGGAAGTTTTGCTTTCATCGGCTCCCAATCACCCAAGCCTGCATCATCGTTATTACGGGGATATTTGTTGCCAAACCATCCGTCATCAAGCAGGAACAGGTCTACCCCAAGGTCCTTAGCTTCACCGAATAGCTCTGTTAGTTTCTGTTCATCGAAATCAAAAAATGTATTTTCCCAATTGTTGAGTAAGGTCATGCGATCTTCATCTGCCTTGTAAAGTTGGTGGTTGAGTGCCCATCGCTGGAAATCACGACTACCTTCACCGACACCATTCTGGCTCAATGTAAAAATGAATTCTGGAGTACGGAATACCTCGCCTTTTTTCAACAGGTATTGTGAGGCATCAGGATTGATGCCGCTGATAACGCGCAACTGATTATTGTTATCCACCTCGAAGGTAAAGCGGAAGTTCCCCGTCCAGGCAATCGTGCCCATCAACACCTCTCCAGTGTTTTCACGGATCTTAGAATGAGTACTAACCTCAAAGAAAGGTTGCGTGAACATGCAGGCACGCGCGCCTAAACGGGAATCAATAACTTTCTTTCCAAATGCAAGTGGAGTTTCTGTCATGTGCATTTCCTTAGCCCAGTTACCACTAAACTCAGTGAGGTAATAAGCGTCAGACTCCAGATAGAGCATCGACGAGGCATAACGGCCCAGATAGACCTTGCCCTTTTCCTGATGTTGGATCTCACTCCACTGCTTAATGATGTTCTCCTTTTCGTATGCAATATAATACAAGGTGACATTGACGGGGTAGAGTTCGTCCTTCAACAGAATCTTCGTCTGTACACCACCATCTACCATCGTCTGTTCATGTGAGACATACTTTAATACAGATGTAGGGTTACCGTCGGCATGGCGGATCTCCATGGCAGGCTCGAAGTAATCTTCGGTGCCCATTACAGGATAAATCTCATTGCCCTGAGTACAGGTTGATGACACTGTACCACGTGGCATATCCAGTTCGTCGAGGTTGACTGACTCTGACAGACGTGCGCCAAAATAAGTCTGGTACAAGCGTCCGTTGTCCTTTACTTGCATCACCAACTGCGTCTTGTTAGTGGTGACAGAAATGTTTGTCTTGGCTACGGCTACCGTTGCCGAGACGAAAGCTAAAACTGCTGTCAAGATTGTTTTGTTCATTTGTGTAGCACTTAGATTAAGTTTTCGGTTGCAAAGATATGGAAATTTTGAAGTGATTGTCGCTATAAGTAGGACCTAAGTAGATTTATGGTGTTGTCCTATTTGCGTAAGTTGTTGATTTCCTTTTGTTTGCACTTTATGTGAAAATAGTGCTAAGTAGATACATAATTTTCAGAAATTATTCGTAACTTTGTCGCCGAGAACTCAAAACTACAGAAATATGAACAGACGACTTGCCTTTCTAATAGCAGTAATCCTCACAGCTTTGTCTCAGGTCAGAGCAGGCAACCAGTTGTTGCAACGACTTGACAGTGCTATTTCTGAACGTCCCCGCATCATGGCTGCGAAAGAGAAGGTGCTTTCAGAATTGAGAGCTTCCATTGTAAGTCAACCAAAAGAGGAAGAGCGGTTAAAATTATTTGAACAGATGTATCAAGAATATCTCACTTACCGTTATGACTCTGCCTTGGTCTATGTTCAGCAAAGCCTAAATCTGGCAAAGAAACTTGGGAACGACACTTGTTACCAGCGGGCTGTTATTAATTATGCCCTACTTGATGCACGTGGTGGCTTCTATAGTGAAGCCGCTGATTATCTTGGGCGCATCAATCCTGAAGAACTCAGCGATTCACTCAGATACGAATACTATATCACCCATTTCTGGCTTTATATGTATTGGGCGCAATATAGTAGTGACAGCCAGGTAAAGACGGACTATTGGCAGAAAATGAAAGACAATCTGATGGAGGCTATCAAATACGAGAAGCAAAGCACCGTGAACTACCAGTACCTCATGGGGGAACGAATGCACTATATTGACAAGGATAGCGAGCAAGCCGCCATTTATTACCAAAAGGTAGTTGATATGGCTCCTGTCAAATCCAAACTCTACGCTTCTGCAGCCTTTTCGTTGGCACGTTGCTATATGGATAAAGGGGATATGGATATGTATGAACTCTGGCTTACCAACTCTGCCATATCTGACATCGTCACCCCATTAAAGGAAAACCTTTCTCTCCAAGAATTGGCTATGTACTTGTTTGAGAAAGATAATAGTAATGTGGATAGGGCTACCAACTATATCTATTGCTCTATGGAAGATGCTCAGTTTTTTAATAATCGCTTGCGTCTGATAGAATTGTCAGGGCGTTTCTCAACGATTCTGTCAGCCTATACCAAGAAAATTAACACACAGAAAACGCATATCCTCTATGGAATGATTGCACTTGGCCTCCTGGCATTACTAATCCTTGCTGCCGCTCTTTTCATCAAGAGACAGAATGGGCAGTTGCATCGCCGCAGGGAAGAACTTCAGGCCAAAAATGAAGAACTGCATCAGCAACACGAAAAGGTCAGACAAAAGAATGACCAGTTAGAGATGCAGGGCAGGCAACTCTCTGCACTGAACGAACAATTGATGGACACCAACTTTAAGCGTGAGGGATTGGCAAAGATTTACATAGACCTATGCGCTAAGTATATCGACAAGTTAAAGAAATATCAGACACTTGTAAAACGTAAGATCAAGACCAACCAAGTACAGGAACTGTTATCTACCATTTCGTCATCCCGAATATCAGAAGAAGATGCAGCAACCTTTATGAATAAGTTCGACAAGGCATTCCTTGATCTATACCCGACATTCGTAACAGAACTGAACACGCTGCTTCTTCCAGAGAGTCAGATAGCCATCAAACAACCAAATACACTAACGCCAGAACTGCGTATCTATGCCCTCATCCGTCTTGGAGTGAAAGAGAGTTCGGAAATTGCCGACTTGCTTTTCTTCTCTCCCCAGACCATCTACAACTATCGTTCCGCTGTCAGGAGCCGCGCCATCAGTAAGGACACCTTCGATGAGGATGTCCAGAAACTCTGCGCGGTGATAAAGTGACCAGCAGTGGGGGGCATCCCGAGAGCTTCGGCGATGCGCTCCAACTGCTTGATGGTGGTGTTCTACTTACCGCACGAAATGGCATTCAGATAGGGCTGTGGCATACAGGTCCACCGTGCCAGTCCCGTCTCGCTCATGTTTTTTCAGCATGGCTTTCTTCAAGTCAATCTTCGTTTCCTTGTTCATTGCTGTGTTACGATTAAAAATTAGACAAAATAAGGAATGGAATTGCCAATAATGGCAACTCCGTAATAATTGAAAACCTCTTTTATTGGTTCGATGACAACTTATCAGTCGCTTTGATATATTTCACATAGCTGAGGTAAAGTTGGCAGCAGACTTCAACTAAAGCGGCGAATGCCCGTTGCCAAAGTGCTTGTACCTCAAGGTAGTCACCGAGTGTTTCCATACTGGTGCCGTACTGTTTACGGCTGAGCGTGCAATTCTCGTCAGCCTAGGCGAGGGAGCGTTCAGTGAGCGAGACTTCAAGACGGGCTTCACCAAGAATGTCTCCAAGTGAATATCGAGAGCAGATCACATTATGACACAAAATCTTTTGTGTTATCTATAAACCACAACTTTCGTCACAAAATCATCAATAGATTATTCGGAAATGATTTACAAAGGCTTTGATATAAAGCTCTAGTAATTGCATATAATACAATTTTACATATCTTCAAGTGACAACGAGCCCACATGGATGGTCATCTTACGGAGTTCGGGAGTCTGCTCGAGCACCTTGTCTACTTTCTCACGAAATTCATTCTCCTTGTATCGATAGCCTTGTTTCTTCAGTTCATAAATCCAGGCTTCCTTTCCAATTAGGTCAACGACTATCAGGTCGATTTCATTTTCTCCCTTCCGATCCCACCATTTCCCGATGATGTAACGGCCTTCCTCCTGAAACTTCTTCATGAAATAGCGCTCCATCATCAATCCAGATACACTGTTGTAGTCTCTCTCTATGATTTCGCCAAGTGACTTCAAAGCCTTATTCTCCACAAGAGCCTGATACTTGTAGAAGAAACGGAACCAGAATATCAGGAAACAGTCACTAAGCTGGTATCTCACCTTCTTGCTGTTTTCCTTAGCAAAGATGGGAAGTGACTTAGTGATAACTTTATAATAGTCCTCCAACTTAACCAAATAAGGACCAATGTTGTTGTTTCCAAGTTCGTTCTCAATCTCTGAACGAGTCTTCATGCCGCTGGCAATGCAGGTCAGGATAGAGAAGTAGGTCACGTAGTCGGTGCCGAACTCCTCAATCAGAATGTTCTTTCCCTCATTGATAAATGGAGAGTTCTCCTCAGTCAATGCAGCTAACATCGCATCCCTGTTGGCCCTGCCCTTATCGAGCAACAGTGTGACATACCAAGGCACACCACCCGTGATGCTATACAACGCCAACAAATCTTCTGGTGTATAGTCTGGGTTGAAGTCTTTAAGAATTTGTTTTAGCACATCCGTGGTAAACGGCTCAAGCACCATCTTCTCATCGGCACGCCCGAACAGAGGCTCTTCTTTATCTTCGAATATCTTGGTCATCAGCGTGAACACTGAACCGCTGATAATAAGGTTCAAGTGACAGCTTCGTTTATGTAAGTCCCAATCGCGCTGAATATCGCTGAAGATTGCAGGATTTATCTTTAGGAAATTCTGAAACTCGTCGATAACCAATGTGAACGGGCGGTTCTCTGACAGCTGAAGCACGAACCTGAACACCTCGGAGAAAGTGTTTGGTGTACCAAGTATCGGTGCATCCAGCTTCTCTCGTATCTCGCGTACATAGTCCTGGCACAACAACGTCTCCGCTTTCTTGCCCACGAAGAAATACAACACTGTCTCGTCGCCGCATCTCAGCGAGAGCTCCGTCTTACCGATGCGCCTGCGCCCCATCAGTACTGTCATCTTTGCTTCGGTCTTGCTTCTGTGAAGCACTTCGCCAAGCACCTGTTGTTCTTTTTCTCTATCGTAAAACCTCATATCCCGGAATAGTATTCGTTATTACAGTAATCGTCATTACCTTTTGCAAAGATACAACAAATATTCTAACTTCCAAACAAATAAAGGAAATTTTTCACAACTCACATAATTTAATGCTACCAAAATAGTAGTTACGAATTGGAAGCAGAAAAGGGGACTTTGTAAAGAAAAATAAAAGGTCAATATCCAAATTCGGGAACACCACGGGAACACACGTACCCTTATTTAAACGTATTCAGACGTGCTCAATATTTGAGGCCAAATTTTAACGCATTGATATTCAACGAAATACAACACCCATAAATAACCACAAAAATCCACTTTTTACGACTGTTAATCAGGGGGGTCGTTGGTTCAAGCCCATCCTGAAGCGCCTTAAGAATCAAGGAGTTAGAGAAATCTAACTCCTTTTTATTTTTCCCTCGGGAACACATAGGGAACACACAGCCCCTGGTTTCAGCGTCTCCAAACGTGCTTACAGATTGTCACTGGTAGTCACGGAGAGATGGATTATAGATAGATTTCAAACCGCGTTTTCATCAAAGCCAGATAAAAGTGTCTATTCGCATAAATATTGCGTAATACCCTTCGAAAAGAAGCAATTCCAACAAAAAACATAAAAAACGAGCCACGAAATGGCAAATAATTTGCATAACCGAAGGGTTATTCGAGAGGAATTTTGTAACTTTGTAGCCAAGAAAAGACATAATCTGTTAAGAACAATATGACAAAGAAGATAGCTGCCGAAAAAGGTGAACCTAAGGTTGTCGCAAAATGTGATAACCTCAAAGCAGTGCCCCAAAACCATAACGAGCAGCTTTCATCGGTTACACAAAACAGTCCTGAAAACGTTAGCATTAAGTCAATGATACGAGTTATACGTGGACAGCAGGTAATGCTTGACTTCGACTTGGCTTTTCTATATGGTGTTGAAACAAAAGCACTCAATCAGGCTGTTAAGCGTAATATAAATCGTTTCCCTGAGGACTTTATGTTCAAGTTGACAAAAAGCGAACTTGAAATATTGCGGTCACAAATTGTGGCCTCCAACCCGATAGAAAGACAGCAAAACACAAATTGGAAGTCACAAATTGTGACCTCCAATCTCGACAATAATCATGGCTCAGATATTTTGATGTCACAAAATGCGACATCAAATTTTGCGAAAATGGGCTTAAGAAGGCCGCCTTATGCTTTCACTCGGAATGGTGTAGCCATGCTTAGTAGCGTGCTGAGGTCACAGACCGCTGTTGGTGTCAACATCAAGATTATGCGTGCTTTCACGGCTATCCCACAGTTAGTGAATAATAATGCTCAGATGATTCAGCGCATTTTCCACATTGAGCAACATCAACAGGAGACGGACGAGAAAATTGATGCCATTATTGAGAAAATAGAAAATTTCTCTCCGAAGCTCTTGCCGGAACAGATATTCCAGACTGGATGTGTGTGGGATGCCTGGTCGTATATTTCAGACTTAGTGCGAAGTGCCCAACAAAGGATTTTGCTAATAGACAACTTTGTGGACGACCGTGTTTTGTCATTGCTAACAAAACGTGCAGATGGCGTGACAGCTACAATTCATACACGCTATAGCGAGCAATTCCTGACAGACCTAAAGAAACACAACGAACAATATCCTGAGATTACGTTTATACAACTGCCCCACAGAAATCATGACCGCTTCTTGATTATCGACAATAAGGCATATCTCCTTGGTGCCAGCGTAAAAGATATTGGTACAGGATTATGTGCTGTTACAGAATTGGCCGCATCGCCAGAGACAATCTTAGAGATGGTAAAATAGCAAACATCGCAAAAGTCATCACAAAGCTATATGGAGTTTCCTAAAGAGATGCATGATATGCTTAAAAAGATCGCTGAGCACCACAATTCTCAGTTCCGACTTTGCAGAACATTGGTCGCGGGTTTTAAGGCGACCGATGAACAAGATCTTTCATATATGAATGGCTATATGGATACCCTGTTTGATTTCATGGACTCCGGGGGTGACACAGAAGCTCTTTATCGTGATTACCTTGCTCATGTAGCAACTTTTAATCCTCAAAAGGCCAAGGAGTACGAAGAGTCTTTAGATGAACATTTGGGATATAAAATTCATGTTGTATATGCAGCTGCCCATGTAGCCAAGGAATTGCACCAGGGGCAAAAAGACAAAGGTGGTAACGACTACTTTAGTTCTCACTTGCTTCCTGTAGGAAAGAGTGGATATAACTGGAAAGAACAGGTGGTAGGACTACTGCATGATGCCGCAGAAGACACGTCTAACGACATATCCACGATTTTGCATTTAGTAAAACAGAAATTAGAGACATGGATGAACAACCCAGATGACAGATCATGGATTGATGACTTTGAAGAAGATTTCTTTCAATATCCTGCCGAACAGTGTCATATGCCTACAGAAGAAGAGTGGAATGAAATTAGCACCGCCCTTCTATTGCTCAATCACCACACAGCACCAAACAGGGAAGAATACCTTTCTCGCATATGTTCCAACATGCTCGCACTCAAGGTGAAACTAAATGACCTCCGTAGCAATATGGATATCAGACGTATAGCAGAGCCAACGGAAAAGGATATGGAAAGGCAGAAACGCTATAAACTTGAATATGAGCGATTGATGGATGCTTTTCAAAGAATAATAAGTACAGAAGATAAGGCAAATTGTGTCTGAGATAATAAGAATAATAACTGTTATATGGCAAAGAAAAAGAACGAGAATACAACCTCGATAGGGTTTGAAGAAGTGATTTGGCGAGCAGCCGACAAACTGCGTGGCAACCTGAATGCCTCGGAGTATGAGGGCGTGGTGCTCGGACTGATTTTCCTGAAGTTTATCAGCGATAAGTTTGAAGTGAAGTTCAAAGAACTGTCGGAAGATGAGTATGCCGACGTGGAGGATAAGGACGAATATGAAGCCGATGGTGTGTTCTTCGTACCGCAGGAAGCTCGCTGGAATGTCATCAGCCTGGCTGCTCATACGCCAGAGATAGGACGAATCATCGACGATGCGCTACAAGCCATCGAGCGTGAGAACCCGAAGTTGAAAGGTGTGCTGCCTGGCAACTATGCCCGTCCTGAGTTGGACAAACGCCGTTTGGGCGATGTGGTTGATCTCTTCTCCAACATCGAGATGTATGCTTCTGGCGAAGAAAAAGACCTGTTGGGGCGCGTCTATGAATATTGCCTGCAGAAGTTCGCTTCGATGGAAGGCAAGAATGCTGGCGAGTTCTATACGCCAAGTTGCATTGTCCGCACCATCGTTGAAATCCTGCAGCCCTTCCAAGGCCGTGTCTATGACCCATGCTGTGGTTCGGGCGGTATGTTCGTGCAGAGTGCCAAGTTCATCAAGAACCACCAGAAGGAACTTTCGGGTATCAGCGTATATGGTCAGGAAGCCAACCCCAGCACATGGAAGATGGCGCACATGAACGTGGCCATCCGTGGACTGGAGGCCAACCTCGGACAGTCGTATGCCGACACCTTCTTTAACGACCAGCACCCCACGCTGAAGGCCGACTTCATCATGGCCAATCCACCGTTCAACCTCAGCGACTGGGGAGCGGACAAGTTAGAG
>Ga0129307_1002395_pt1 | contig 14904 bp, 18 predicted proteins | sample P1105metagenome_FD_94437 | JGI IMG/M metagenome (GOLD analysis project Ga0129307, IMG submission 94437) | Capybara group fecal microbial communities from Wisconsin, USA - P1105 metagenome | ecosystem: Host-associated > Mammals > Digestive system > Large intestine > Fecal | place: USA: Wisconsin... | reverse complement strand
GTGATCTAGGATGGAAATGCTGAGGACATTAAGGAAAGCATGGGGCGTTCCCGACATCAGAAAGAAGATCATCTTCACACTTCTGATGCTGGTGATCTTCCGGATCGGGTCCAACATCCCGGTCCCGGGAATCAACCGTTCGGTTCTCGCCGAACTGTTCAGCGGCAACACAGGGTTGTTTGATCTGTTCAACCTGTTTTCCGGCGGTTCCTTCGGGAACATGACCATCTTTGCCCTGAGCATCACACCGTACATCACAGCATCCATTATCCTGCAGCTTCTCACTGTTGCGATTCCTGCGCTGGAGCGTCTGGCCAGAGAAGGCATGGAGGGAAGAAAGAAGATCACAGCGTACACGCGGTACCTGACCGTTGTCCTGGCTCTGATCCAGGCGATCGGCGTCACCGTCGGTATGTTCAGAAGAGCGTTGGTCAGCACGGATGTATTCTCCATCGTGGTCATCGTTCTGGTCCTCACCGCAGGTACAGCATTCCTGATGTGGCTCGGCGAGCAGATCAATGAGAACGGTATCGGCAACGGTATCTCTCTGCTGATCTTCGCCGGCATCATCGCAAGACTGCCTTCCGGCGTCGGCAACACGATCGCCAAGTTCAGAGCAGGCGAGATCGGATTCATGACGATCGTCCTGTTCGTCGTCTTTGCCATCGTGGTCATCGTGGGCATCATCCTGATCCAGCAGGGTCAGAGAAGGATCCCCGTGCAGTACGCCAAGAGAGTCGTCGGACGCAAAATGTACGGCGGACAGTCGACGCATATTCCGCTTCGGGTCAACCAGGCGGGCGTCATCCCTGTCATCTTTGCCATGGCACTGCTGCAGTTCCCGCTGACGATCACATACTTCACCAGCTCGAACAGCAACTTTGCAATCTGGGTTGAGAAGTGGCTGTCCCCGACCGGCAACCCCGGTGTATGGGTCTACGCAGTTCTGTATGTGATCCTGACATTCTTCTTCACATACTTCTATACGACGATCACATTCAATCCGATGGAAGTATCCGACAACATGAAGCAGAATGGCGGCTTTATTCCGGGCATCCGTCCGGGCAGAGCGACCACGGAGTATCTCTCCAAGGTCATGAACCGTCTGACATTCGTAGGCGCTGTCTTCCTGGCGGCTGTGGCGGTCCTTCCGACACTGGTCAGCCAGTTCACTCCCATCGACATGTACTTCGGCGGCACATCGCTGCTGATCGCAGTCGGTGTCGGATTGGATACCATGAAGCAGCTCGAACAGCAGATGGTCATGCGTAACTACAAAGGCTTTCTTTAATAAGGAGTAGGAGAAATGATGAATCTGGTATTGTTAGGCCCTCCCGGAGCGGGCAAGGGCACCCAGGCAGCGCGGATCGTCGAGAAATACGCGATCCCGCACATCTCCACCGGTGATATCTTCCGCAAGAACATCAAGGAAGGCACCGAGCTTGGGAAAAAGGCACAGGAATACATGAACAAGGGCGAACTTGTTCCGGACAGCCTGGTCATCGAGATCGCGCTGGACAGACTGAATGAAGATGACTGCAAGGTCGGCTTCCTTCTTGACGGGTTCCCCCGCACAGTCGAGCAGGCGGAAGCGCTGGATGCGTATCTGGCGGACAAAGGCCAGCAGGTCGACAAGGTCCTCGATATGGATGTCAAAAAAGAGATCCTGATGGAGCGTCTGACCGGCCGCCGTGTCTGCAAAGACTGCGGCGCCACCTACAACGTAGTGGGCATGCCTCCCAAAAAGGAAGGCGTCTGCGACGTCTGCGGCGGCGAACTGTATCAGAGAGCGGACGATACTGCCGAGACTGTTGCGAACCGTATTGAAGTGTACAACAGCCAGACAAAACCGCTGATCGATTACTACGAAAAGGCCGGCAACATCGTTCATATGGACGGCAGCATCGGCTACGAGGAGCTCTTCGCGGAGATCGTGAAGCTCCTGGGAGAGTAGACAATGATCAATATTAAAAGCGAATGGGAACTGGACATCATGCGTACCTGCGCCCATGTCACGGGGGAGATCCTGCGTGACCTGGCCGGGTACATCGAGCCGGGAATGAGCACACTGGACATCAACCAGTATGTCGAAAACAGGATCAGGAAGGAAAAGATGACACCTTCCTTCCTGGGACTGTACGACTTTCCGGCATCGGCCTGCATCTCTGTCAACGAGGAGATCGTGCACGGCATCCCGAAGGCGGACCGCATCTTGAAGGAAGGCGATATCGTCAGCGTGGATACAGGGGCTACCTGGAAAGGGTATGTCAGCGATGCAGCCAGGACCTATCCGGTCGGCGAAGTCAGCCAGGTCGCCAAAGACCTGATGGCCGCAGCCGAGAAAGGATTCTTCGCTGCGATCGAATTCGCAAAGCCGGGTTACCGGGTGAGCGACATCTCGCACGCTGTGCAGGAAACGGTCGAAGCGGAAGGATTCGGGATCGTACGCGAACTCGTCGGGCATGGCGTCGGACGTGTTATGCATGAAGACCCGCAGATCCCCAACTACGGGAGAGCGGGACGAGGCCCCCGGATCGCCAAAGGTATGGTCTTCGCCATCGAGCCCATGATCACGGAAGGGACTTACGAAGTCGAAGTCCTGGACGATGAATGGACATACGTGACGGCGGACCGTAAAATGGCGGCCCACTATGAAAACTCGGTGATCATCACCGACGGGGAACCGGAAATCATCACATTGGTTAAGTGAGGTATCACAATGGCGAAAAAAGATGTAATTGAGGCCGAAGGCGTCGTCGTTGATGCCCAGCCCAACGCGATGTTCGTAGTCGAACTCGATGGAAGCAAGCACAGAGTGCTGGCGACCGTTTCGGGAAAGATCCGTATGAACTTCATCCGGATCCTGCCCGGTGACAAAGTCAAAGTGGAACTGTCTCCGTATGATCTTACGAGAGGCCGTATCACCTGGAGGAGCAAATAAGCTCGGCAACATATAACTAGGAGGTTGAAAGATGAAAGTCAGAGCATCCGTAAAACCGATCTGTGAAAAGTGCAAAGTGATCAAGCGTAAGGGCAAGGTCATGGTCATTTGCGAAAATCCCAAGCACAAGCAGAAGCAAGGTTGACAGATGCGCGAAAATGCGGTATTTTAAGACGTTGCGGTTTTGTGTTTTAAAACGCAGGCAAACGTTGCGATTCCGCGAAAGCGCAGCAAAGTTATAACAGCCGCTGTGAAGCGGCAGAACACATCCCGTTTATATCGCTACAGATGATTTGCGACGGAAGATGGGAACAGGAGGAAACGTATGGCACGTATAGCCGGTGTAGACTTACCAAGAGAAAAGCGTGTCGAGATCGGCCTGACCTATATCTATGGTATTGGCAGGAAGACCGCGACCGAGATCCTGGCAAAGACCGGGATCGATCCCAGCACGAGGGTCAAAGACCTGTCCGAGGAAGAAGTCGGTAAGATCCGTAAGGTCATCGACGAAGAGTACATGGTGGAAGGCGACCTCAGAAGAGACACGTCCCTGAACATCAAGAGACTCATGGAGATCGGATGCTACAGAGGTATCCGTCACAGAAGAAATCTTCCTGTCCGCGGACAGAAGACCAAGACGAACGCCAGAACTCGTAAAGGTCCCAAGAAGACCGTGGGCCGCAAGAAGAAGGCGTAAGGAGGTGCATGGATCATGGCAAAGCAAGTAAAGAAAACGGTCAGAAAAAAGAGAAGAGAACGTAAGAATATCGAAAAGGGCCAGGCCCATATCCAGGCCACGTTCAACAATACGCTGGTCACTCTGACGGATATGGAAGGAAATGCTCTTTCCTGGTCCAGTGCCGGTGCGCAGGGTTTTAAGGGCAGCAGAAAGTCCACTCCCTTCGCCGCGGCAACAGCAGCAGAAGAGGCTGCGAAGGCTGCTATGGAGCACGGTCTCAAGACTGTCGAAGTCTATGTCAAGGGACCCGGTTCCGGTAGAGACAGCGCGATCAGAGCCCTTCAGACAGCGGGTCTGCAGATCACTATGATCAAGGACATCACACCCATCCCGCACAACGGATGCAGACCGCCCAAGAGAAGAAGAGTCTGATTGAAAGGAGGAACAAGAACATGGCAGTTAATAGAGATCCGATTTTGAAAAGATGCAGATCCCTGCAGATCGACCCCAGCCATATGGGGATCTTCAAAGAATCGAAGAGAACGCCGCATAGAAATCAGTACAAGAAGATGAGCGAATACGGTCTCCAGCTCCGTGAGAAGCAGAGAGCTAAGTTCATCTACGGCGTCCTTGAAAAGCAGTTCAGAAATACATTTGAGAAGGCGGCGAACAAGAAGGGCATCACCGGTGAAAACCTGCTGGTCATGCTGGAAGAAAGACTTGACAACGTCGTCTACAGAATGGGGCTGTGCACCACAAGAAGAGAAGCCAGACAGCTTGTCAACCATCGCCATTACATGGTCAACGGCAAGATCGTCAACATTCCTTCCTATCAGGTGAAGCCCGGCGATGTCATCAAGGTCAAGGAAAAGAGCCAGTCCTCTCCGAAGTTCAAGGAGATCAAGGACATGGAAGTCGGTATCCCCGGCTGGCTGAGCGTTGACCGCGACAAGCTCGAAGGCAAAGTTCTCGATCATCCGACAAGAGATCAGATCGACACCCCGATCGAAGAGCATCTCATCGTCGAGCTGTACTCGAAGTAATCCTTTTCAACTGATAGTTTGTTGGTATTTGAATAAGGAGGAAAACTGATGATCGAAATTGAAAAGCCGACGATCGAATGCGTATTTTCCGATGAAGATCCCAACTACGGGAAATTCATTGTTGAGCCTCTGGAAAGAGGCTACGGCACAACGCTGGGCAACAGCATGAGAAGAATCCTTCTGAGCTCCCTGCCCGGTGCTGCAGTTACCTCGATCAAGATCGACGGGATACTCCATGAGTTCTCGACCATCCCCGGCGTCAAGGAAGATGTGACGGAAATCGTCCTCAACCTGAAGAAGCTGGCGGTCAAACTCAGCGGCGCAGCAGACACCAAGAGGGTCACGATCAACGAGGTCGGCCCGAAGGAAGTCACTGCGGCGGACATCAAGGGCGACATCGATGTTGAGATCTTCAATCCGGATCTGCACATCGCAACGCTCGATGAGAACGCATCCCTGATCATGGAAATCAATCTGGCGAAAGGCCGTGGCTATGTCCTGGCGGAGCAGAACAAAGATGAGAACACTCCCATCGCTGTGATCCCCGTGGACAGCATCTACACACCGGTCCGCAGAGTGAACTTCACTGTGGAGAACACCCGCGTCGGACAGGTCACAGACTATGACAAACTGATCCTCGAGATCTGGACAGATGGCAGCATCTCGCCCAGTGAAGGTGTCAGCATTGGCGCCAAGATCATGCAGGAGCATCTGGACCTGTTCATCAAGCTGGATACAAGCACTGAGGATATGGAGATCCTCGTGGCCAAGGAAGAAGATCAGATCGCCAAAGCGCTTGATCTGACCATCGAAGAACTCGAACTCTCCGTCCGTTCCTTCAACTGCATGAAGAGAGCTTCCATCAACACCGTTGAAGAGCTCACACAGCGCACCGAAGAGGACATGATGAAGGTCAGAAACCTTGGTAAGAAGTCTCTTGATGAGGTAAAGCAGAAACTTGCAGAACTCGGCCTTTCCCTGATGCAGTCTGAGGAATAGGGCACAAACGAGTAGACGAAAGGAGAAAATGATATGCCGGGCTATAGAAAACTGGGCAGATCTTCCGACCATAGAAAGGCTATGCTGAGAAATCTGGTGACCGACCTTCTGAGAGAAGAGCGTATTACGACCACCAAGTTCAGAGCGAAGGAAGCCGGAAGAGAAGCAGAAAAAATGATCACTCTGGCCAAGAAGGGTGACCTCGCTGCAAGACGTCAGGCTATGGCGTACCTGTATGACGAGGACGTTGTCAGCAAGCTGTTTGACGATATCGCACCGCGTTACGAGGACCGCAACGGTGGTTACACCCGCATCCTCAAGCTTGGTCCCAGAAGAGGCGATGCGGCTGAGGAAGTCTTCCTCGAGCTGGTATAGTCTATCGGATCGAAAGAAAACAAGCAGCACTGCCGAAATACGGCGGTGCTGTTTTTCCGTAAAGAGCAGAAAACGTCATAGGCGGCGATGCGGCCGCATGAAGAGAGCCGGATACAGATGAGCAGCACGAATAAAAACACAAAATGGGCGAGAAGACTCAGGTATTCTCTGATCCTGAAAGGCATGGCGGTCGGTGCCGCCGTGGGTGTTGTCGTGTCGCTGTTCCGGTATCTTCTGATGAAGGCGGAACCGCTCCGCTGGACGCTGCTGGAATACGCAAAACAGAGCGCCGGACATGCACTGCTCGGCGGGCTGCTGCTCGCAGCCGCATTCGCGGGCGCCTGCCTGTGCCTGCACTATGCACCGATGGCCGGCGGTTCCGGGATCCCCCAGCTGAAAGGCGAACTCATCGGAGAGATCGAAGAGACCTGGTGGAAGACCATTCTCGCCAAGATCCTCGGCGGTTGCCTCTGCATCGGCGCGGGGCTCGCGCTCGGAAGGGAAGGCCCGAGCATCCAGATTGGTGCGATGGCCGGCAAGGGCATGGCGCAGCTGGCGGGCCGGAAAAAGCGCGAAGAAAAATACCTGATGACCTGCGGCGCCGGTGCGGGTCTTGCCTGTGCGTTCGGCGCGCCGCTTGCCGGGACGGTATTCGTGCTGGAGGAACTCCTCAGCACGTTCTCGATCGAGATCCTGCTGTCCACCTGGATGGCTTCGATGATCGCAGACTTTGTGGCCAATGTCATCTTCGGCCTCAAGCCGGTCTTTGCACTCCGGATCGAAGAAGCGCTGCCGCTGCGGTATTACTGGATGGTCATCGTGCTGGGCATCCTGCTCGGCGTACTGGGCGTCGCCTACAACAAGGTGACCGCCTGGATGCAGGATCTGTACGCAAAGATCCCGAACAAATACGTGCGGCTGGCGCTGCCGTTCCTGCTCGTCGTGCCTTTGGCTCTGTATTACCCGATGGCGCTCGGCAGCGGGCACTATCTGGTGGATCAGGCGGCATCCGGGATGTTCACGGTGAAGGCGCTGCTCATCCTGCTGGCCGTGCGATTCCTGTTCTCGATCTTCAGCTTCGCATCCGGGGCACCGGGCGGGATCTTCCTGCCGCTGCTGGTCCTCGGCGCAGTCGGGGCGGGGGCTTATGCCACCGTCATGACGGAATACTGCGGGCTGATGTCGATATACATCGGAACATTTGTTATGATGGGGATGACGGGACTGTTCTCCGCCATCGTCCGTTCGCCAATCACGGGGATCATTCTGATCACAGAGATGGGCGGCGACTATGCGAACTTCCTGCCGCTCAGCATTGTAGCATTCACCGCGTACGTGGTGGCGGATCTGCTGCACGGGCGGCCGGTGTACGACCAGCTTCTGGACAGAATGCTGGCGGGGAATCGCTCAGTGAAGAAATAATCATAAATATGTATTATGTAAATATTAGTAGTGGCGAGTTATGAGCACGAATGCACGCAACCACAGAAGAATACCGGAGATCCTGGCCCCTGCCGGCGGGATGCCGCAGCTGATCGCGGCCGTTGAGAACGGTGCCGATGCCGTTTATCTGGGCGGCCCGTCTTTTAATGCGCGGTTGCAGGCGGGGAACTTCGATGAGGAGACGTTCGCCGAAGCGGTCCGGTATGCGCATGTGCGCGGTGTGAAGATCTACGTCACGATGAATACGCTCCTGACGGACGAAGATCTGCCGGCGGCGTGGGAAGCGGCGAAGCAGATGTTTGCAGCGGGCGCTGACGGGTTCATCATCCAGGACCTGGGACTCGGCCGCATGCTGCGCAGGCACCTGCCGGAGGCACGGCTGCATCTGTCGACCCAGGCGACCGTGTACAATCTGGAAGGTGTGCGCACCGCTGCGGCACTTGGATACGAACGGGTCGTCCTGTCGCGGGAACTGACGCTGGAGGAGATCCGGGAGATCTGTGCATCCGGACTTGCGGAGATCGAGGTCTTCGTCCATGGGGCGCTCTGCATGTGCTACTCGGGGCAGTGCCAGCTGAGCCGTGCGATCGGCGGCCGCAGTGCGAACAAAGGCACCTGCGCGCAGCCCTGCCGGCTGCCGTATGCGGATGAGAACGGCGTGACGGCACACTTCTTAAGTCCGAAGGATATGTGCCAGATTGATCATCTCGGCGAACTGGCTGAAGCGGGCGTTGCGTCCCTTAAGATCGAGGGGCGGATGAAGTCCCCGGAATACGTCGCCACGGTCGTGAGGATGTACCGCAAGTATCTCGATCTCTACAGGAAAAAAGGCGATTACACGGTGCGCGAAGCGGACCGAGATGCGCTGCTGCAGGTGTTCAACCGGGAGGGTTTTTCTGATGCTTATTACAGCACCGCGCGGGAGACCGCCTGCGGGACGGCGGCGTTTACGGCGCAGGAGATCCGCCGCATGATGGCGCACGGCACACCGAAAAACACCGGCCTTTATGCGGGCGAAGTGCGCCGGCAGAAGGGCGTCTACGTGGATGTGCAGACCGCGAGGCCGATCGGGCAGGGGGATGTGATCGAGATTCGGCCTGCCGACGGGATGGGGCGTCCGGTCACTGCGACCGTCACCTATCTGGAGCAGCTGCAGAAAAAACTGTACCGGCTCGGGGATGTCAGAGAGAAAGTGCTCCCGGGAGATGACGTGTATGTGATCCGCAGCGCGGCGCTGATGAAGCGCGCAGCGGAGGACAGCCTGCCGGAGACCCGCAAAGTGCCGGCGGACATGCATCTTGTCGCGGCGCTGGGAAACCCGGCGCACCTTGTGATGACATGCAGCACGCCGGAAGGGCCGGTCAGCGTGACAAGCACTGGGGAGGATCCTGTGGAACCGGCGCAGAAAAAGGCGGCGGATCCCGCGAGGATCGAGGAACAGCTGCGCAAGACCGGCGGCACGCCGTTCGAGGCGGCGGCGGTCACGCTGGATCTCGGGGAGGATATCTTCCTGCCTGTGTCTGTTATCAATGCGCTGCGGCGGGATGCGCTGGAACGCATGGAAGATATATTGGGGAGCCGCATCACAAAGCAGCAGGCGGCATGCAGCCCGGTGGAGGAAACGGCGCTGTATGAAGAACTCGGCGCAAAGCCGCTGCAGCCTGCCGGTCTGCCGGACGCGCAGGAGATGCGTGCGTTCAGCGCGGTGACCCGCGGAGAAGAGGATACAGAGCTTGCAGCGATCGCGAAAGCGGCGGAAGCAGACGGCGCGGACCGCAGCCAGCAGCCTGTTCTGCTCCATAATCTCGGCTGGATCAGCCGGCTCACGGCGGCAGGGGTCAGGGTCTATGCTGGCGCGGGGCTCAATGTCACCAACGGGCAGGCGCAGCTGGCGCTCGAAGAGCTCGGAGCAGCCGTGCTGGAGCCATCGCCCGAGGAACTGCCGAAAGAGGCGGTCAGGGATCTGATGATCACGGATTATCCGATCGCGGCGAAGACGCTGAAGGATCGCAAGGGCGTGGTCTACCTGGTAGAGAAAGATCCGCACAGCCGGCGCCACTATATCCGGCGCAGGCAGGGCTGAGCGGCGCACGGGCGAAGTGCAGACAAAGGCTGAGCGATTCCGCGGATACGCAATACAGACAGAAAAGAAAAAGGAGTTCCATGGGGAACTCCTTTTTGCTGTTTTTTACATTTGTGCCTTGCGGTGTTTAGAAGTGGCCGTAGTACGGTGTCTGTGTGACCGCATCGTGCGCCCAGTTGATCAGGGTGATGAAGTCGAACACCGGCAGACCGGTCGCCTGCTGTACGCGGTATGCATAAGGCGGGATGTCGCTGCACTCGAGCAGGATGGCGCCGACATCGTCATGCTCGGTCACGAGCTTTTCGGCGGCCTCGACGACACTGTCGCCGACTTCCTTGTTCTGCAGGTGATCCTTCAGTCTGCGGATGTAGGCAAAGCCCTCGACGTTCTCGAGGTCCTGCACATAGCAGTCTTCGGGCTGTACGCCCATCTTGATCAGCATTTCGTCCGTGACGTTGCTGCCGGAAGCGGTGATGATACCGATCTTTTCCCCTTTCTTAAGCCCCATCTTGATCATCGGCAGCTGCAGCATGCTGGTCATGAAGGCAGGCACTTCGAGTGCATCGGCGATCTCTTCCTGGAAGTTCGCAAAGAATCCGCATGCACCGATGACAGCGCGGACGCCGTCTGCCTCGAGAGCCTTCGCTGCGGCGATGATGTCGTCCTTGATGGTGGGGTCGCCCTCAAAGAGGCGCTCGATCTCGAACTCTACCTTCTTATAGAGGACGGGGTATTTGTAGGTCAGTGCGTTGACGACGTTGCCGGGCATCTTCGGATACTGCAGGTCGATGGCGACGATGCCGATCGCATGGCCGGCGATGTACCGCTCGTCCGCCACTCTGTAGTATTTGTCCAGATCTTCGGGGCAATGGATCAGATCATACTGATTATCAAATTTCTTACTCATTTGTAATCTCCTTGTGCGATAACGTGTCACCAAGTCATTCTAAAAGCGATTTTACAGTATCATTTTTGAATTTTCAATAAGGAATCGCACAGCCGGCGCGCCTGTAACGTGCGGGAACTGCTGTGCCGCGCACGGGCGGGATGGGGCTTGCGGGGAGCCTGCGGGGCGGGAAAACCGCGATGAAACCTGTCCTTTTTCAAAAACAAACAGGTGTTGGATTGTATTGTTATGAATTTCAGTCAGCGAAATCCAAGTAAACAGAACGCATCCGAATCCCACAGAGAATACAGGGATCAGAGAGGTGGGGGAATGTGTATGAACTGTCAGAAAAATACGTTTGCAAAGCGATTCCAAGGTGCTATAATGTTGGTGAACGAAATTCGGTGAAACCAAGTCATTGAATTTAACCCAGTTAACCCTTATTTATCACATTCCAAACTAAAGGAGAGGTGAAAAGATGAAAGATTTGTCCTATTGCGAAGGTAAGCCGATCGCAGTATGCGGTGCTGGTGGTATTGGTAAAGCAATTGCTGCTGACTGTGTTCTGGCCGGTCAGGATGTCATTCTCTGCGAAGACGAGCGTTTCGCACCGAAGTCCCTGGCAAACCTGGAACACGGTTTTAACTTCCACGGCAGACAGCCGAACAAGATCGGTCTGTACAGAGCCGGTATTGCGAAGTTTGACAAGATGACCACGGACATTGAGTCTGCAGTCAAAGAAGCAGGCGTTATCGTCATTGCTCTTCCGGCTGTCGGTCATGAAGCATTCATGAAGAAGATCATCCCCGCTCTGCAGGATGGTCAGGTCATCCATATCTTCCCGGATAACTACGGCACGCTTCGCTTCAGAAAGCTGATGAGAGAGATGGGCTGCGACAAAGACATCATCGTCGGTGGCTGGTCCTCCGCTCCTTATGGCAGCCGTATCGATCAGGAAGGTACCGCAATGCTGAGCGGCACCCAGATCAACTACAGAGCTGTCACTCTGCGCGGCGCTGCTCTGCCGACTGCAGATACAGAACTGTTCCTCGAATCCATCAAGTTCATGGCTGCTATGGACAGCGTCAGACTGGGCGATGGTCCTGTTGCTGCTGACACCGTTCTCGACACTGGTTTCTCCAATGTCAACCCGATCCTCCATTGCCCGGGCGTCATCCTCGGCTGCGGCGCGCTGGAGAACTTCGGCGTCAGATACGGCACCACCAAGAAGGACTTCTCGATCTACTGCCATGTTTACAGCCCGACCGTTTCTCAGGTTCAGTACACCGTTTACTGCGAAGAGAAAGCCGTTGCTGAGGCTTGCGGCGTAGGCATCCAGCCCTTCGAAAAGGAAGAGTTCTTCTCAAGATCCAACATCCTTGGACCGGAATACATGGGCTATGATATCCATGTTCCGTTCGATGAAGAGTACCCGATGGCGATCGGCACCGGCCCGTTCTCCGTTGACAGCCGCTACATGACAGAAGACCTGCCGGTAGGCTGCCACGTCTATCATGAACTGGGCAAGAAGTTCGGCGTTGCGACACCGCTGATCGACTCCATGATCAACTTCGGTAATGCGATGCTTCCGCAGCACAACTTCTGGGAAGAGGGCGTTACTCTTGAAGATCTCGGCATCGGCCATATGACCAAAGAGCAGATGCTCGACTACCTGCACAACGGCAACTACGTCGAAGCATAAGTTCCATTGAGAAAAAGAGAAGGCGGACCGGCAGGTCCGGTCTGCCTTCTCTTCAATCATCTTATTGAGCAAGCATATCAATAATGAAGAAAAGTACCCTTTACAAACTGCTGGGGTATGCGGCACTCCTGGTGGTCCTGTTTTTCGCCGCCGGCATCATGCAGTCGGACTCTTCAACAGACAGATTGCTGATTTATCTGGGGGGAGGCAGTCTGATGTACTGGGGCGTCATGGTATGGCTGTATGGTATGAAGCACAGGAATGTTCCGCCGCAGCAGGAAGAAAGCAAGCAGCTGGCCTCGCCGCGCAAACCGCGCAAAAGGGCCTGATGATCGGAGGTTTCGCTTTATGATCATGTGGGCCGGTTTTATGGTCATCGTCGTCGGATTGCTGGAAGAAGTGATGTATGCGACGCTGGCGGCAAGGAATCTTGGCGGAACGCAGCATCTTATAATGGGTTTGATCCTGATCGCGATCGGCGTGCTGGCAGCGGTCTATGACGGCATGAAGGGCAAAAAAGAACATGCGCAGATCATAGCGGAAAGCCATACGTGTCCGTACTGCGGGCTCCAGTTGACGGAGGATTGCAAGGTCTGCCCCCGGTGCAAAGAGGCGGTGAAGTAGGATGGCCAGAACGATCAGGGAAGTGCCCTACAGAGGGCAGGTCTCTAGGGTGGATCAGGCGATCCGCAATTACATGGCGACAGAAAAATTTGCGGAGATCGACAACGATGGAGAAATGTGTTTCATCAAAGGGTCTTCGCTGTGGTCCGGACTGCAGATGTTCAAATTCGAGTACTCGGAGGAGATCGTACGCATCAGCGCCTGGATCGAATACCGGTTTTTCGGGCTGCGCAGCTGCAGCGCCGGACTGACCGGCATCATTGCGGCCTGGACAAAAGGCCGTGCAAAATATCGTATGGACCAGCTTCTTGAAGTCATAGAGGCTGTGAAATAGTAAATGCCGGCCGGCCGATGGATGACCGGACGGGAAGAGATATTTACCAATGCTACATTAAGGAGGAAGAGAAAATGGCTTTAAAATCCGGAGCACAGTATCTCGAAGAGATGAAGGCAATGAGACCGAACGTTTATAAGTACGGCAAGCTCATTGAAGACGTCACGACAGACCCGGCGACAAAAGGAACGCTGATGAATACCGCAGAGTGGTATGACAGGTCGCTGGCTCCCGAAACACAGGATCTGTACACGACCATTTCCTATCTGTCCGGCGAAAGAGCTCACAGATGGACCACCGTCATGACAACCGCAGATGACATCATCGGCGATGCGAAGATGAAGAGAGACGGCTACAGAGCATGCGGCAGCTGCATGGGTCCGGTCTGCGCGGGCTGGGGCATTATGAACGCACTGTGGGGCGTCACCTACGATATGGATGCGGAGTATGGCACAGACTATCATGAAAGACTGAAGAAGTTTGCTGCAATGGCAGAAGAAAAAGCGCTGGCAATGTGTGGTGCGATCACAGACGCAAAGGGCAACCGTAAGGTCAAGGCTGGCATGCAGCCCAACCCGGATGTATTCCTTCACGTTGAAGAAACCAAAGAAGACGGTATCATCGTCAGTGGTTTCAAGATCCAGATCTGCGGCACCGCTGCTGCACAGTGGATCATGGCAATGCCGACACAGGGCTTTAAAGAAGGCGAAGAAAAATTCGCAGTTGCTTTCGCGACTCCCAAAGATGCAGAAGGTATCACGATCGTTGAAACAACAAGACCGTCCGACAATAAGGTTGAAGCGGGCAACTGGGATGCTCCGGTTTCCGGCACCACCCAGGCGTTCATCCTGTTCGACAAGGTCTTTGTCCCGAATGAATATGTCTTCATGAATGGCGAGACCAAGTACTCCGGCCGTCCGATCGGCAACTTCTCCGGGATCTACCGTTCCGCTATCGGCGCATGCGTTGCCGGTCAGGGCGATGTTATGATCGGTGCGGCGATTGCTATGGCCAGAGCAAATGGTCTGCAGCAGAAGGCATTCCAGGATAAACTGACCGACATGGCCATCAGAAACGAGACCACCTACGGCCTGGGCATCGGCGCGATCGCCATGGGCAAGCAGCACAAGTCCGGTGCGTTCTATCCGAATGCGATCCTGGCACACACCAACAAGTATCTGGTCGGCACACTTCCGACAGAGACCAAGAGACTGGCGCAGGAGATCGCCGGCGGTATCTGCGAGACAGGCTGCATGCCTTCCTATGAGGATATGGTCAGCCCGATCTACGGCAAGGAACTGATCGCTGCAATGGAAGCCGGTGTTTCCGGTGAAGACCGTTTCAAGATGGCGAGACTCGTAGAGTGGCTGACGGTCGGCGCAGGCATCCCGGGCTGCATGCACGGCGGCGGCTCCCCCGACACAGCTAAGGCAGTTGTCAAGGCTATGACCAAGTGGGAAGACTATGTTGACTATGCAAAGGCTCTGGCAGGCACGGAAGCAGACTTCAGAGAAGAACCGCCGGTCAAGAAATAAGAGCTGATGAAGTTAGTTTTCATTGTTGCTAAGGAGGCATAACGTGAAAGAAATCAGATGGCATGGCAGAGGCGGCAACGGCGCCTTCACTGCCGCAAAACTTCTGGGTCATGCAGCTTCTGTATACGGTAACAAATACGCGCAGGCATTCCCGTCGTTCGGACCCGAACGGCGCGGCGCCCCCGTCAGAGGGTTTACCCGTATCGATGACGAAGTGATCACAGACCACAGCCAGGTCTACACCTGCGACGCAGTCCTCG
>Ga0129307_1002394_pt1 | contig 14916 bp, 21 predicted proteins | sample P1105metagenome_FD_94437 | JGI IMG/M metagenome (GOLD analysis project Ga0129307, IMG submission 94437) | Capybara group fecal microbial communities from Wisconsin, USA - P1105 metagenome | ecosystem: Host-associated > Mammals > Digestive system > Large intestine > Fecal | place: USA: Wisconsin... | reverse complement strand
TAAGAATTACTGCCGGCGTTTTACAACAGAGCGGGTGGCCTGTTACTGTAACTCCTGCCTGACCGGACTGGCGCAGGGGCTGCCGGAAGGAAAACAGGCGGTGCATGTAGCGGAGTTATTGTTCCCCTGAAGACGCTTGGACGGAAAGGGCTGATCCGGGCTATGGAGAAGTATCCACCGGTGTTTTGAAATGCCGGGCAGGAAGTTGCGGGTTTTGAATGTAGAGTATTTGTTAATTATAATGAAAAATGAGATTGTTACCGGACTCTGGCAGCAATCTCATTTTTCATTTACAATTTCTTTTCTTTTACTTTGTTTCATTTACCGCGTCCATGCAGCCGTTTAATTTTGCGTTCCAGATTCTTTCAAACAGATACGTGGCGCCACGAATGCCGCAGAGGGGCGAGTCGGTAGCGATGATCTCGTGATACGTGGGCAGTACTATGTTGCAATTTACGAAAGGTTTCTTTAAACGCATGAGACGGCTTGCTTCCAGGGAAGAACCCATTACAAGACCACCCGTCCAGTTTTCGAAAGTCTCTTTCATGGCTCCATCGTCTTTGCCTGTTACGCAGATTTTATTGGCGGCACTGGGACGCAGGGGGGTATCCTGCGTAAAGTGGATCACCAGGTTGCCGGTGTCGGCCCATTCGCTCCGGACAGCCTCGGCGATGCCCGCCGCTTCCGAAGGAGGCGCTGCGATAAGGATGTTATCGAACCAAAGGGGACCCCACAGAGACTGCATGTTGCTGCTGCGGAACTGTAAACGGGAGTTGACGGTTTCCGCTTCCTGTCGGACAGCTTCCGGATTTTTGGCAGGCAGAACCGCATGGATCATTTCCAGCCAGCGTAACGTTCCCTCAATGCCGTAAGGCATGCCAGTGGAAAGATACGGTATGTCGAATTCTGTTTTCAGTATTTTGGCAGCCTTCAGGGCAAGTTCGTCCCTCAGTACCAGATTATAATCAGCCTGGGGCAGCTTCATAATCTCGTCCCAGGTGGAACCGCCGCCGGGGATGGCGTTGATGTGATAACCCGCCGTTTCCAGAATGCGGCGGATTTCTTTTATGTCTTCCTCACCCCGGAAGTAAGTGGGGGAAAGGCCCAGGAGATTGACAGAAGGTCTGGTATCAACGATTTCGGGCGTTATATTTCCGCTAACCTTGGCTTCGGCTGCATTTTTTGGGGTTGCTTCTGAAACATCAGCTAAATCACGTTTGCCTTTGGCGTTCATTTTCACTTCCTCAATCACCCGTAGCAACGCGATTTCATATCCTTCCGCAAAATCGCCGGCGATGCCGCCGCAGTCTGCGGCATAAACGGGGCAGGGGAGCCCGGCTTTGGCCGCAATGCCCGCGATGTCGTCGCCTACCAGACTGACGCTGCAGTTATTGAGGATAAAGATACGCTCCGGCGTAAAGTTTGCTTTTACAAAATCCAGACCGGCCAGCAGGTCTTTTTCCGTTCCGTAGACCAGCGCGTTGCCTTCCGGCTGGGTGCAATGAAAACGCCTTAGAGCGGAGGCGTCGTAATCCTCTACATATTTCATGGCGTAGAAATAACACCAGAGAGGTCCGTTGATGAGCATGAAACTGCCGGGGATGGCATCGAAAAATGCGGACGCGCCGGTGAGGGCGCAGGTGGACATGTGATGGCAGGAGGTTTTCCAGGTATTGTCAGGCATAGGCGATTCCTCCTTTGTTTCCGTAACGGCACAGTAACCGGTAAATGGTGCGCATCACAATTAACTCGCCGTCGGTTCCGGCCAGGGGAACCATGGGGATAAAGAACTGCTTCACCGGATTGCCCGGCAGTTCGTCTGTTGTCAGTAATACATCTGCCTGTTCCAGACAATTTTTATAATCGCCGTCGGCGATAATCGGAACATCCGGAAGCCGCGCCGCCTTTTTCCATTCTTCCACAGCGGCGATGACTGCATCTTTTTCATCGGCCGTCAGTTTGTCATATAGGATTACTGCAGAAATCTTCATCTGCATCCGCTGGATGGTATTCAGTGTTTCTGCCGGGTGTACCAGCGGGGACCGCGGCCGATGCCCAGCACCGCTTTTTTGTTTTGGGTCACAGGCAAAATGGATTTTACATAGTCCTTCAGCCGTTCTTCTTCCTGCAGGATAACGGTTTCGCCTTTTGCTTCATCTTGCACAAATTCCGCAATTTTACGCAGCCATGCGCAGGTGTTCTGCCAGCCTACGGGGTAAACGTCCCGGATGGTAGGGGTATCAAACCGTTCTGCCCATGCTGCGGCTGTTTTTTCCAGACCACCCTGGGTCTGTCCTGCGTAATTCAGCGGAATGAGCAGGGAAGCAGTAGAAAGTTCGCTCCACTCCTCAAAAGGAACGTAACCGGGGAACTGCCATTTTACTTCCAAATTGAAATAGGCAAGCAGCCGTTTTACTTCCCGGGCATACTGTCCGCAGGGTCCCATCTGGTCACCGAACAGGAGGACACGGCCGGGTACTTTTGACTGCGGTTGTATGAAGCGCTCCATGATGAGACGCACGGTCTGGAAATAACCGTCGGAGTATTCGCCGCCCAGAAACCCGCCGTAGGGTACGCAGAGAACAGGAATGTGGTATTCTGCTTCCGCATCCTCTGTTTCCTGTTCCACGTCGTCCCCGATGACGCCGGCTACACAGGAGGTGGCAATGATCAGACACCGGGGCTGCCAGGTTTTCATAACGTGTGCGATGCAGCCCCGCAGTTTTTCCACGCCGCCGAATATAGTGTCCGTTTCCTGCAGGTTGGAAGAGATGAGAGGCACGGTGTCCAGGTTTTCGTTCTGGTAATCGCCGATGATGCGGTACTGGGCGCCCAGATCCATCAGCGTCGCCACATGGGCGCAGCCGGGGGGGCTGTGGAAGATGACTGCGCAGCCGTCGCAGAAGCTGACCGCACGCCACACGCCGGGCATGGTGCAGCTGCAGGAACGGTTTTTGGTAAACAGCCATTTTGTTGCTAATTTGTCATGTTGTTTAACAGTGTGCTTGTTTGCCGTAACTTTTTCCATTATCTTTTGCCTTTGAAGTATTGTTTGCTCTGCCAGCAGAACAGACATTGTTGCAAAACGCCTGCCGGCGGGCAGGCGTTAATTATTGGATTATTTTTTCTTTGATTTTTTTTCTTTTTTAGCGGCTTTGGCGGCTTCTTTCTGTGCTTTGGCTTCTTCTTTGGCGGCAGCCTTTTCGGCTTCCTTTTTCGCTTTTTCTTCCGCCTTGGCGGCTTTGGCCATTTCTTTTTCCGCTTTCTTTTTTGCCTTGGCTTCTTCTTTAGCTGCAGCTTCCGCAGCTTTGGCTTCTGCCGCTGCTTTTTCTTTCGCGATCTTACGGAGTTCTGTTACCGGTACTCCTCCGATACCCCAGTTATCCATATCTACTTCATCGATGGTTACAACCAGGGTTTTGGTGTTTTTGTGCAACACATCGGCCAGCAGTTTGGTAGCGCCTTCGATCAGCTGGCGTTTCTGTTCCGGAGTGACGTTACCTTCTCTTGTAATTTTAATGTTTACATAAGGCATAATAGAAATCTCCTCTCGAAATTGAAATGACATATGGAATCTATCAAAAAACAGTTGGTTTTTACTAATATATATTTTATAATAAAACGAAAAGAAATGCTACTAAATTTTAAAGGAAATACAGATGAATTATTCTGAGGCTTTTTAAGGAAGGTGCAACATGTCTGGCGGTTTGGGAAAAATGTTAATCCAGCTTGGAATTGTTTTAATCATTGCGGGCGTGGTCATTCACTTTGGCAGCAAGATCTTTCCTTTTGGCAACCTGCCGGGAGATATCCACATGGAGGGAAAGCATGGGAGTTTCTATTTTCCCTGGGTGAGCTGTATCGTCATCAGCATTGTGTTAAGCGTACTGGCGCATCTGTTCCGCTGATGGTTCAACGTTATAAAATGAAAGGATTCTGGCTATGTTTGGTTCTTTATTTGGGAAAAAGAAAGACACATTTGCAAGTCCGTTTACGGGAAGGCTTTGCCCCATAACAGAAACACCGGACGAAGCGTTTGCGGAAAAGATGAACGGCGACGGTTTTATGGTGCAGCCTGCTGACGGGGATGTGTTGGCTCCCGCAGACAGCACGGTGAGTTTCGTTTTTGAAACTAAGCACGCAATGGGGCTCACCGCAAAAGATGGCAAGGAATATATGCTGCACATCGGCATTGATACGGTAAATCTGAAAGGCAATGGCTTCACCGTTTTTGTGGAAGACGGGCAGGAAGTGAAGAAGGGCGATAAACTGATGACGTTTGATACTGCCTATGTGAAAGCTAACGCTCCTTCGGATGCATGTCTCTGCGTATTTACCGATCTGCCGGAAGGCAAAGAGGTGGCGCTGTTGAAAGCGGGAAATGTGAAAGCCCTGGAAGACGCGGTGGAGATAAAATGAAACGATACAAAGCAATCATTTTTGATTTGGACGGCACATTGCTGGATACACTGGCGGATCTGGCGGAGGGAACCAATTACGCGCTGCGTGTCAACGGTTTTCCGGAGCGGACGCTGGATGAGATCCGCCGGTTCGTGGGCAACGGGGCGCGTAAGCTGATCGAACGGGCTGTGCCGGAAGGGCAGATGGAAGCAGCGCTGGAGCAGGTACGGAAGGATTTTGATATTTATTATAAAGTTCATTGCAAAGATCATACGGGTCCGTATCCCGGCATTATGGAGATGTTACAGGAACTGGTACAACAGGGTTATGCCCTGGGCGTGGTCTCCAACAAACCGGATTTCGCGGTGCAGGAACTGATACCCGGATATTTTCCGGGTATCTTTGCGTCCGTATCCGGGGAACGCCGGGGGGTTGCCAAAAAGCCCGCGCCGGATCTGATCCGGGAGGCCATGAAAAACCTGCAGGCTGACAGTTCGAACGCCGTTTATGTGGGTGATTCGGAAGTAGATCTGGAAGCGGCAGCCAATGCGGGCATTCCCTGTATCAGCGTGGCTTGGGGCTTTAAAGGAAGGAAATTTTTAGAAGAACAGCAGGCCGAAATGATTATAGAGGCGCCTGCAGAAATCCAGAAGTATTTATAAAAGTTTTTCTATACCCTGCACATATAATTAAATTTGTGGTAAAATAATCATTACGGCGGCAGGCCGTACAGGAAACGGATCATTGCGTTTCCAACATTTTTAATTTGCCGGAGAGCAAAGGAGAGGGGCAGAACGATGCGTATTGTAGTCACTGTTGTAGGAAAGGATAAGGTTGGCATCATTGCCAAAGTTACCAATATACTTGCCAATAATCAGGTCAACGTCCTGAACATCAATCAGAATATTATGGACGGTTTCTTTAATATGGTCCTGATTGCGGATATGACGGATTCCAAAATGAGCATCAAGACACTGAAAGAACATCTGGACAGACTGTCGGAGGAAATCGGTCTGGAGATTCGCGTGCAGAGTGAAGACATCTTCACCGCCATGCACCAGATTTAAGCGGAGGGATTGTCATGTCAGTGTTAACCTTTAATGATGTGCTGGAAACCACGCAGATGATTACGCATCACAATCTGGATGTGCGTACTATCACCATGGGCATCAGCCTGCGGGACTGCGGGCATCCGGATGTGAAAATCTGCGCGGATAAAATTTATGACAAAATTACCCAAAAGGCAAAAAAGCTGGTGCAGACCGGGGAAGATATTGAATCCGACCTGGGCGTGCCGATCATCAATAAACGTATTTCCGTAACGCCGATCTCCATGGTGGGCGAAAGCTGCGATACCAATGATTATGTGCCCCTGGCCAAAGCGCTGGACAAAGCGGCCCATGAAGTGGGGGTAAACTTTATCGGCGGCTTCAGCGCGCTGGTGGATAAAGGCTATACCAAAGGCGACCGGAACCTGATTGCTTCCATTCCGGAAGCACTGGCCACGACGGACGTGGTCTGCTCTTCTGTCAACGTCGGTTCAACCAAGGCCGGCATCAACATGGACGCGGTGGCGGAGATGGGCCGCGTGGTGAAAGAGACTGCGGAAAAGACGGCGGCCAATGACGCCATCGGCTGCGCGAAGCTGGTGGTGTTCTGTAATGCGGTAAACGATAATCCTTTTATGGCCGGCGCCTTCCATGGCGTAACGGAACCGGAATCCGTGGTCAGCGTGGGCGTCAGCGGACCCGGTGTGGTGAAACACGCGCTGGAAGCCGTCCGTGGCCAGGATATCGGCGCGGTGGCGGAAGTAATCAAACGTACGGCCTTCAAAATTACCCGGGTAGGACAGCTGGTGGCCCAGGAAGCAGCGAAACGGCTGAACACACAGTTCGGTATCATCGACCTGTCGCTGGCGCCCACACCGGCAGTCGGCGACTCGGTAGCCCATATTTTAGAAGAAATCGGTCTGGAAAGCTGCGGCGGCCCCGGTACTACGGCAACCCTTGCCATGCTGAACGACGCGGTGAAAAAGGGCGGGCTGATGGCGTCCAGCTATGTGGGCGGCCTGTCCGGCGCCTTTATTCCCGTCAGCGAGGACGCGGGCATGATTGCGGCGGTAGAACGCGGCAGCCTGTGCCTGGAAAAACTGGAAGCCATGACCTGCGTCTGCTCCGTTGGTCTGGACATGATCGCCATTCCCGGAGATACTACGGCAGAAACCATTGCGGCCATTATTGCGGACGAATCCGCTATCGGAATGATTAACAACAAGACCACAGCGGTGCGCGTCATTCCCGTTCCGGGGAAAGGCGTGGGCGAAACTGTGGAATTCGGCGGTCTGTTGGGACATGCGCCCATCATGGCAGTCAGCAAATTTAAGGCAGACACCTTTATTGCGCGGGGAGGCCGTATTCCGGCTCCGGTGCGCAGTCTGACGAACTGATAAAACGAAGCAGCTCTTAGTCTGAACTGGGGGCTGCTTTTTTTACAAAGAGGTACATACGATGCGAAAAAAAGATAAACAGGAAATCATTGCTGCGCTGGAAAAACGGTACAACGGGATCGGTACAGCGCTGCATTACAATTCTCCCTTTGAATTGCTGTGCGCCGTCATCATGTCGGCCCAATGTACGGACGAACGGATCAACAAAATTACAGCCCGCATTTTCCCGCGGCTGAACACGCCGGAAAAGATGGGGGCGCTGACCCAGGAACAGTTGGAAGAAGAAATCCGTGACTGCGGTCTGTACCGGGCCAAAGCCAAAAACCTGCTGGGCATGTGCCACATGCTGACAGAAGAATTCGGCGGTGAGATTCCCAAAGACATCCCGACCCTGATGAAACTGCCGGGAGTAGGGCGGAAAACAGCGGACGTGATTGCCAGCGTTGTTTACAAAATTCCTGCCATTGCCGTGGATACCCATGTATTCCGCACGTCCCACCGGCTGGGTCTGTCGGCGGCAAAAACACCGGAAGCGACGGAACTCGATCTGCAGAAACTGATTCCCAAAAACAAGTGGGCGGACGCCCATCACTGGTTCATCTGGCACGGACGTCTCACCTGCAAAGCGCGCAAACCGTTGTGTGATGAGTGCGTATGCCTGCAATTGTGTCCGTTCAAAGAAAAGAATCTGATAAACGAAGAAGATAAAAAGTAATATAGTAACCGGTAAGGCGACGCAAAACCGTTCGTGTTTGCTATTTCATGGGTTCATTTGCCTGTGGCTTCGAAACTCGGGCTTCACCCTCAGACAGTCTCGCCACGACGGCAAATTTCACCTCATGAAATTTCGCAAACACTCACGATGTTTTGCTTACGCCTTACCGGTTACTATATTCTCTTTTTTCATTTTTATATTTTGATTATTACAGGGGGTGCTTATTTGCAATCGGAAAAAATACTAAAAGCATGGTTCGGCTACGACAGCTTCCGCCCCGGGCAGCGGGAAGTAGTGGATACGATTCTCAGCGGCAGGGATTGTCTGGCCATATTGCCAACCGGCGTAGGCAAATCATAAACATCAGTCTTTGAACAAGATGCGAAAAGACAAATGATAGTGGTGACGATAGCTGTTGTCCGTGCGCTTTATATAGATCTTGTCAACAATCTGTAACAATACAGCCCTTCGCGCTTCCGGCGTGGCAGGGCAGTTTTTAATCATGGAACATATTGCGGATGCGTTAAGAGTGGATTCCTTCTTAATGCTATCCGCATTTTCTATTTTTCGCTGCAGTACCAATTCGCTGTCCTTTAATTCAGTAAGTCGCTTCGTTGCTTCTTCCTGCGTAAGCAGCGAGTGATTAAACCATTGCATTACAGCTTCGCGTTCACGGGCAATATCTTTCAGCTTCTTTGCATACGCTTCCACGTCGTTATCAGACTTTGCAGCAGACTTGGTTCTTTGTCCTTTTACATAATTCAACAATGATTTTTCAGACTTGCATATCTTTTCCAAAAGCCCCCAGAAGATAGTGTCTGTGTCATAAACGTTAGCATATTTGCTGGGGCATTTAATTGACGAGGTGTAACGTGACGGACGGGCGGCACATCCATAATACACCATTCCTTTTGCCGGTTCCGTCCGCAAAATATGTTTCTTACGTCCACATTCTTCACAGAAAAGCAGGCCGCGCAGTAAATAGACTTCCGCAACACGTTTGAATTCAGATAAAGACCTGTTTCTTGATAGCTTGTCCTGGGCTATTGCAAAAACATCCTTGTCGATAATTGCCGGCGCTTTCATGGGGATCCATTCAGATTTGTCGCGCGGTATGCGGATTTCCTTTTTGGCTCCGACTTTGCCGTGATAATACGTGTTGGCATAGTATTCTCCGGTGTACATCTGCCGCCGCAAAATACTGCGGACTGTGCTCATGTGCCAGCGCGTTCCTTTTGGCGGCACTGTCCGGCGCTTGTTTAATTCTGCTGCAATACTGTGGCAGCCGCCTTTTTCATTAGTGTTGTACCATTTAAAAATGCGATTGATAACACCGGCTTCATAAGGATTGATTACATAGCCGTTGGTTTCTTTGTCATAATCATAGCCGTACACGCCTGAATCTTCCACGACTTTTCCTTGCCGCAACTTTCCGCGCTTGCCGCGCATGGTTCGCTCCCGGATGGTAGCGCGCTCATACGAAGCGAACGCACCTTTAATTGTGAGGAACAGCTGGCCTTCCGGCGTATTCTTATATTCCGTCAAAACAAATTCCAACTTTGCACCGGAACGCTCTATTTCCTGCGTCAGCAAAAGCAGGTGCGCTGTTTCACGGGACAAACGATCAGGCTCATATATTACAACCAAATCAAATAACTTATCTGCTATGGCATCACGCAGTGCATCCAGCTGCGGGCGTTCCAGGTAGGCGCCGGAGTAACCGTCGTCAACATACGTCTTTATAACATTTGCTCCCAATTCAGTTGCTTTTTTTGTACACGCCTGCACTTGGGTTTCTAACGAATAACCTTTTTCAGCTTGTAGATCCGTTGATACACGGGCATAAACAGCAGCGTTCATAATAACTCCTTTTAGAACATCAGTTTGCTACACATTGTTTTTTAAACCGCCCCGAATTCGAGGCGGTTATTTTTACGGATTACAGCGCTTGCATGGAACAAAACCTCTTTCAATCGCTTCTTCCCGTGTTTCTATATAGACTTTGTTGTGGTCAGCCATTTGTTCTACTGAACCGCACCAATCTTCGTGAAACTTCCGTGAGTTCCGGTTGCCGACATAGGCGAGAGCGGTGCTGCATATCAGCAGCAAGACAAAGCAAAGTGTAAGCGCGCGTTTCATGGCGTCACCACCCTAATTTACGTCCTTCGTCAATAGCTTTTCCAAGCAAGGCTTGAACCTGTTGCACTGTCTGATAAGGAATTGCTGTGCCGCCAGTGGGCTTAAACGTCGGATTATTCTGTGTGCGTACCATTTTAGTAATACTCACAAACTTTTTATCATCTTTTTCACAAAGAGATATAGACGTTTTATGAAGTTCGTCAGAATTGATATAACCAATTAACATTTCCGAATCCCAAAAATTTGCGTTTGAATTCTTCGCTGTTCTTCCTGCCACGCTAATTCACTCCCTATAAATTTATTTTGTCCAAAACCCTCTTACAAAACATAGCGCGCAAACGCCATATGCGACTTTTGCTAAAGTTTTGTCGTTCTCTGTTTTATCTTTTTTTAGCACATCAAAATAAAAACCAATCCAAAAGGCAATTAAACCAAGCGCGAAATCAGGACCTAAACGCAACAAAAAGTCTCCAACACCATAAACAAAGCCACAAACAATTAAAAGAACCAGCAAACCGGCAACAATTTTTCCTAACATGTTTTACCTTCCGCGCTTCAAATTCTTTATTCTGACTTCCACAACACGACCAATGATTCTTACCGGCAGCTTTTCAACGTCATCTTTGGTAAAGAACATGGGCGAGAAAGCGGCGACATTCCAGCCTATCAAAGTTAAACCGGCATTGCTGATCAGAATTTCTTTGCAGGTAGCTTCATTACCGTTGACCATGACAATAGCAACATCACCGCTGTCTACTGAAGATTCTTTCTTTACAATCACAACGTCACCATCACAGATGCGCGGAGCCATGCTGTCACCTTTAATACGTAACGCAAAGTATTCTCCACAAGCGGCAACGGCAGGGGATATTTCTTCATAATCAATAATATCCGTGATCGCTTCCAGCGGAATACCTGCCGGAACATTACCCAAAACTGGAACGCGAATACCTTTAATTGTTTCTCCCATTAAAATAGATATTGGCGTTTGCAAAACGGTAGACAATTTTTTAAGAGTTTCTTTATCAGGGAACCGTTTGCCTGATTCATAAAGGGAGATAGTAGATTCAGATAGGTTTACTTTGTCGCCTAACTGTGCTTGCGTATATCCCATTTCATTGCGTCGTTTGCGTAAATTTTCATTGAATTCCATAAGATGCCACTCCTATTTTGTTCCTTGCCTTATGTAAAGTATAACTTGACAAATAGTAAACTTTCAAGAGAAAAGAAACGGACTTTGCAAATTGGAATATTTTAAAAACAATACTTGACAAAATGTAAAGAATGGGTTATTATAACTATGAACTTGACAAAACGCAAAGAAAGCGGAGGTGAATAAAGTGAATTTGCAAGAACTGTTAGCATCCAAAGGTGTTAGTCAAGTGGATTTAATGGACGACTTAAAATGCTCTGAATCGCAAGTTTCCTTGCTTGTCAATGGAAAAAGAAAGATGAGCGTTGAAGTAGCTGCCATTATTGCAAAAAGATTGGGCGTAACCATCGAAGTTGTTTTTGACGCACTGAACTTGACAAAACGCAAAGAACCCAAACAGGGCGAAGAAAAGGCGGTGTAAATGATGAAAGCAGCAAGTTTGATAAAGCACTTGGGACTATTTGGCACCAGCCCTGTTGTAAGAATTGTGAAACGTATGCAGCCGGTCAAAGATTTTCAGACATGCGGACGCGACGATCTTGAAGAAATCGAAAAATACTGCACTGCGCATAATTTCACAGTAACAACGTTCATAGTAAAAGACAACACTCTGACAATCAATGTGGTGTGATGAAAGGGCTTTAAAGGGGGTGGGCAACACATGCTGAGCGCAGAGAACACTGTTAAGTGCCGGAAGATTTTAGAGCGAAACGGGCAAGTGTTACAAATGATGAAAGTCAGCGAAGAATGTGCGGAACTTTCGCAGGCTGTCTGCAAGATACTTGAAGAACCGCTTACCCGTGACCATTCGCCGGAACGAATCGAAGCCAACCAAGAGAACTTTAAAGAAGAAGTGGTTGACGTACTGGTAGTGGCAACACAGGCCGTTATGATCGCAGGACTTTCCGAAGAAGAAATAAACCGGCGGGCAAAAGAGAAACTGGACAAGGAACTGAACAAACCGCATTGACTTTTATACATTAAAACACAGAAAGGGGTGAAGCGTAATGACCATGAAAGGCGTAAACATTTATAAAGCCGCCCGACAACGGGCGCACATGACGATAGAAACCGCGTCAGAAATGCTGAATGTTGCACCGCGCAGCCTGCAGCACTACGAAGCCGGAGACAGGGAAACACCGGACGAGATCGTAGCGGGCATGATGCAGGCGTACAATGCACCGTACCTGGGCTATCAACACCTGCGGGCGTCCCCGGTAGGTAAAGTGATATTGCCGGAAGTGTGCGACATATCCCCAGCGCGATGCGCAATAAAAACTGCGCTGGCTGCAGAACATGTGCCGGACATTGCCAAAACAATGCTGGCGATAGGGGAAGATAACCGGATCGACCGGACAGAAATGGAAACATTGCGGCAGGTGCAGGCAAGCGCAAAAGCACTGGTTGGAGCGTTCTTCTCCGTGTTGATTCTTTCAGGGGAAAAAGAGAACGCCACCCGGCGGGCAACCGAGCGGCGTTCAGAAAGATGAATGTAAACTTGTCGAGAGCTTACATTGTCAGTATAGCAGATATATGAGGTTTTTGCAAATGAAAAATATAGCGAAATACGAAAACGGCAAAGAGTACAAAATGAAAATTGGTAATAGCGAAGTGACGTTTATACTGGAAAATTTCAGCGATAAAGTTGTAGAACGATTCAATCAGGCACTGGCAGACACAGTGATCAAGGATATGGAAAGAAAGGAGAAAACAGCATGAAACGCTTTCTGATCGGTTTGTTTACGACACTGGCAGTCGGCATGTGTGCCATGGCCATGAACCCCGAAGGGGATGTTACGGACATAACGTACACCGTCCAGACCGGCGATACCGTCTGGGCGATTGCAGAAAAGTACGCAGATTGTCAGGCGAAGCCGTTCAATGAATTCGTTTGGATGATTGGTGACCGGAACCACCTGGCAGGGAAGTTTATCAGGCCGGGCGACCAGTTAATCATTCCGTTGTGGACGAAGGTAAAGAGATAAGGCCGATAGGTTATATATATTTTAAGGCCGTGCACGTCACGCTGCGCAGCACAATCGGAGCAGTAGAAGTAGAAGACGCACTATCACAAGCGGCGTGGCGTGCCATTCTGAAAAGGAAGGTGCAAACATGAACGTAATTCCAAAGATGGCTGAAGCGCTGGGCTTAAAAATCGGAGAACGATTTAAACTGAACGTGTCCGGCAAGATAAGCGATGCGGAATTCTTTTTTACGGAAGAAGAACTGTTGTATTACTTGCCCGGAAAGGTTTCATTGGCGTATGCAAACGGAAAAGACCCGTTCGAAGGACACGCCAGCAATCAAACCGTTGTAAGCATTCTGAACGGTGAATATGAAATTGTAAAGCTACCGTGGATACCGCAGATTGGCGAAGAATACTGGTGCGTATTACCGTCGTCAAATCCAGACTGTCCGAGAACCGCGCTGGTATCAATGAATAAATCTATTTTCTCATTGTTCAACCTGATTCATCACAATTACTTTAAAACACAGGATGAAGCGGAAGGGCAGAAAGTAGAATTTGTAAATGGTTTAAAAGCCCTATACCATGCACAGAACGAATAAGAAAGGAAATGTGAAAGATGAAATTATTGTCGATGAAACTTACAAACTTTAAGGGCATCCGGCAGGCAGACTTTGACTTCCCGGACGGCGGCAATTACAACATTTACGGCGCCAACGCAACGGGAAAAAGCACCACGTTTGACGCGCTGACATGGCTGCTGTTTGACAAAGACAGTCTGGACACGAAAGACTTTACCATTAAAACACTGGTTGATGGCGAGCCGTTGCATCACGCAGAACACAGTGTTGAAGCGGCCTTCCTGATGGAAAGCGGGCAGCGCATCACACTGAAAAAAGTGTACAAGGAAAAGTGGCAAAGGCCGCGCGGCAAACTGGAACCGGAGTTTGTCGGACACACAACGGATTATTACCTTAACGAATTAGCATCGTCCGCGTCTGAATACAAGAAATATATCAGCGGAATCATTGATGAAAAGAAATTCAAAGTGCTTACCAATCCGCTGTATTTCAATGAGAATTTAAAAGACGCAGACCGTAGGGCCGTTTTAATGGACATTATCGGCGGCGTGGATCAGGACGTTATTATCGCGCAGAACCTTGCGGAATTGAAAGACCTGAAGCCACTGCTTAATGGGCGCAGCGTGGAAGATTTTAAACAGATAGTAAAGCAGAGTCTTTCCAAAACAAAGAAAGAGGTTGACAGCATCGAACCGGCTATTAAAGAACATCAGGCCATGATGATTCCAGGCGCAGACGCGGCCAACATGGGACTGTATCAGGAGCAGATAAAGCGGTGTGATGGAACACAAAGTTATTTGTTAGCTGAAATTGCGAAGATAAAAGCCGGTACTGTTTCAACGGAACTGGAAGAAAAGAAAAACGAATTGAAACAGAAGATCTGGCAGGCGAAAGACGCAGACGCAAAACAAAATGCAGAGTTAAGGGAAACACTCTTGAAGAAAACGGAAGAAGCAAAACGCGCCGTGATAGATATTGAAAGTGATATTTACGGCTGGAACAATATCATCAAAGACGCAGAGGACAAAATAGCGTTCTGCGCTAATCGAAGGGAAGAACTGGTTACGCAATTTTCAAAGATTCAAAGTACCACGTTCGACATGAAACCGGTGCAAACGGTATGCCCGACTTGCGGACAGGAACTGCAGGAAGATAAAGTGGAAGCCGCCAAAAAAGCGCAAGAAAAAGAACAGGCAGAATTCAATTACAAAAAAGCAGAGGACTTGAAACGAATCAACGAACAGGGCAAAAGTAATAATGAAAAAAAGGCCGAAGCAGAAAAGCAGCTTTCCATGGCAACGGTAATGCGTACCGAACCGGCTCAAAAACTGGACGTTGCGCGCAAGAATGAAGAAGCGTGCAAAACGAATTATTCCAATTTTGTTCCTGTCGTCTCACCGGACATCGAGCGACTTGAAAAAGAACTGGCAGAACTGGAATCACAGGCAAACAAACCGGACGAAGCGGCAGAAAAGCATATTGCAGAACTGGAAGAAAAGAAAAATGAAAATGCCG
>Ga0129307_1002393_pt1 | contig 14924 bp, 4 predicted proteins | sample P1105metagenome_FD_94437 | JGI IMG/M metagenome (GOLD analysis project Ga0129307, IMG submission 94437) | Capybara group fecal microbial communities from Wisconsin, USA - P1105 metagenome | ecosystem: Host-associated > Mammals > Digestive system > Large intestine > Fecal | place: USA: Wisconsin... | reverse complement strand
CGGATTCCCGTTAGTCCAATCACTGCTTTCATTATAACTTAGGTTTCGAGTGCGTGTAAACCATGCCTGGCTTGTCATGGATTTATACGACTGTAATTATTATAGTACCGGAATCAAAGTTGAAAATAACTTAATTTGACGCTTATCTTACATATGTTTAATGCACTATATTTGTTCACAAAAAAGACGAGACACATTTTTTACTGTATCTCGTCTATATTTTGTAATTATTTAATTACACTCGACTCAACTTTAGCGTTAGTATAAATCAAATGGTCTGTTGCATACGAAGATTTTGAATATGTCGTACTGCCAAGCTCGTTGCAAGTTACCGCTGTAAGCGATACCTTGTAGTTAGAATATTTGTAACCACCTACATTAAATGCATCATCTCCAGTCAGCACATCATAACTAATTGGGAATAAGTATCTTCCATCAGCTTGTGTTCTAAGCTGGTCTTTCTTTACCCAAAGTATGATTCTACCTCCACTTGTATCGACCTTTACAACAGCATTGGTTTGTTCAAGATCAGTTTTAGTTTGATCAAACAATATGTCACTTCCGATTCCGCTTATCTTGATATTTTTGAGATAATCAGTAACATTAAGACTGTCTCTATAATTATCCCATTTACCATAAAGCTCCATAGTGAGTTCTATATATTCATCTGAATTTTTAAGATTTCGGGTATCATATACCGAATTTGTATCTACAAACGATAATGTATTACCCAATTCCAAAGCATTTTTACCAAGATAGCTATACGGTCCGGCTGGATCACTTTTTGTTTCGACAACCATAAAGTTTAGAGATGCCTTAGTATCATCGTCAGTATAGTAGCGTATACCGGCAGCATTTCCGTTCGTATCATAGTTATCTTCTTTACGCTCTGATGTAGCACTATACGCAGCACTATCTACTGACGACGAAATGTTTGAATAGCCTATAACCTTAGTTCCAACATTATCTGTCCCTTTTTTGGGGAACTGATAACTCAAATCATTAGCGGAATAAGCAAGATCATACTTGACACGGAGTGTTACCGCATTTCCATTGCTCGAATCCGCAAGATATCTGATCAGATTTTCGTTATTGCGAAGTTCTATTTGAGTATCTTTATTTGGGTCATAGAGATATTCAGGATTTTCAATCTTGTTGCTGTCGTTTTCAATACTGTCGTTCGTGATAATGCCTGCCTTGATATAGTATGCTCCTTCTCTGTCGCCTATATTCAATCCAGCTTCGGGGACAATACCTATCTCAGAGTCCTTATGTACATCATCCAACATATCATATGTTTGTACAAATGTCTGATAAATCGAGGATGTGCTGATATTGTTGTACATATTACTGCCAACACCCGAATTCTTAGCATTTGTTGTAAGAGCAACATTAGCAGTCATTGTTACGGTAAGGAAGTTATTATCTTTATTCATAAGCTGAATGCCGTGTTTTCTTGGCTCTACTTCAAGAGTAAGATCATTGTCATATAGATCGCCTATGAACAAATGAACGACCTGACTTTTGTTCAATATTTTGTTAGGTCTCCAAGCATCATCGTTATCCGGCTTTGGAAAGCTCTCCTTGGAAGATATTTCATAGTGATATATTGTAGTGTCACTACTTTTAGGAGTGAAAATACTAAGGTAATAACGTTCTGCTTTAGGGTATGTGACCGCTGTAACGGAATACCTTCCAACATTGTTCGGGATCTCATCTTCGCTGACATAAGCATAGAATTTTTCGTCTGTGCCTTTTACTGTTGCAGGATATGATTTTGCTCCAATAGTCAGTGTCTCTGATGTTCCGGAGGAATCTGTCAGAAGAAGCTGTCCGCTATCATCACCGTCAATAGTTACACTCATCAGGTCATTAAGCGGTACAGGTGAATAATGCTCTGTCCTTCCTGCATCAGAAGTAAAATCGTAAAGATCAATAGAGTTACCGTTTGGCGGTGTATCAAGATAGTATCTCTTATCACCATTCGATGCATCAACAAGCACCATTTTGGTGTTTGCAGGCCATGCTCCAGTCTGATTGGTAAGAATCAGACTCTTGGCATAGTTAGTCTGCACGCTGTCGCCGCTGTTGATCGAAACTTTCCATTCGTCTGTCGTTCTTGTATACTGATACTCAAATTTCAGCGTTACAGGGTTTCCAAGATTTTCAAACATAGTATTGCCGTAGTATTTGTATGCCGAAACGTAGTAATCTGTATTAGAAGCAAACGAAGCGGTAAAGTTGAATTGCAGCAGCTTCTTAACATAAATCGGCACATAAAGATGATATGCTACCTTAGACGAATCATTTGGATCTAAGAATTTGATATCCATAAGTGTGAACTGCGGTAATGCACCCGTATCTACATCATCGGCAGTCATTCTGAAATAATCCTTACCACCATAGCTGTATTTTTTAAGGCAGCCGCTTGCTGTATCAGTATCCACAACAAATGAAGAACCATTCCATACACACTTATGAAGCCCAACTTCATACACATTTGTCTGATCAGTTTCAAAGGGGTAGTTCGTGTTTGTCAGCATATGCAGATAATTGTCTATCATCGGTGTGATCGCCATGTAATCAGTGTCATCAACAACGAGCAGCGGGAAGTTAGGCAGACCGGAATAGTTGTTATATTCCTTAGCAGAATTAGAGATGTGATCTGACACCGTCTTTCTTTGCTCAGCTGTAAGTGCCTCGGCATAGCCGTAGCTCTTATTGTTTTCATCAGCAATATCGTCTATGATGTGTTTGTATGCCGATGTATTGAAAAATACAGAGCTTACGCCATCGCCTGTCAGCCATTGTGAAGCTGAAATATTGAATTTCGGGCTGGTTGTTACATACGGCGAAGGATTATCTGCGTTTTTGAAAGTGTTTTCCTTATAAACTCTATGGATATTGATAACCTCATAAGATGTATCATCTTCATCAAGGTTTTGAACAGCACCGCTTACTATTGTATTATAGCTTGTGATCTGCTCCGCTGTGGCATCAGCTTTTGATGGTGTTGGTGATGATGGTATTGTAATTGTAGAAGCCCCGTCAAAATTCAGGCCGCTTGAATATGTCCATTTTTGGAGTTTTTCTTGTAAGGTGTCCGCAAAGTATAATTTCATCCTTGAATTATTATCATTTTTAGTATCACCATAATAACGAATGCCTCCACCACTACCAGAATGCTGTAGCCATTTATTTTCGTTATACCGCTTTAAATAGAAAGAAGTACCGTTAACTGCAACATACACATCAAATGTATCTGCATCTGAACTCGTTCCAAGTTTGATTCCGACACCAGAATTTAGACCGATATATTTACGGCTTCCATTATCGATTGTATAGATTTTATAATAGCTATGTCCAGATGTTGGATTTGTTACAGAGCAAGGTTCAAAATACCATATGCCGGCTGTTGCAAAGGCGGTTTCCTCAATAACATATGAATCTCCACCGCCAGGATCTTTTGTATGATTGGAATAATAAGTACTTCCCGAACCATTACCATAGTATAGCAAGAATCCTTTTGATGCTCTACTTCCGCTAAGATCAGCTAAAGAAGTTACTGATTCTGGTGATACATTTTCTTCTTTTACATACCTGTACCTGTCGCCCGAAGAAGAAATCGTCTGCTGCGCTCCTTCCGCAAGTCCGGGGATCTCATCACAAGGTTCATCGCTCGATTCTACAGAGGCCTTCACAACAGTAAGGTTGCCGGTACTGTCTCGTCTTGCAACGATCTCATAATCTGTCGTTACCTGTCTTGCACCATCAGGAATCCTTTCGACTACATTATCTCCGCTTGTTACTACATTGGAAAACTTATCGTTATGATTAGATATCGCTTTACCGTCATAATCTGCGAAAATGACATAGCCGCCCTCACCATAGATTTTAGTTCCATCAGCATCCTCAGCGCGTTCACCAATATTTTCCTGAATCATCGAGTTTTCGCCGTCAGAAGCCGTATCCTGTTTCGAGAAACCGGCAATTTTAATAATACTGTTGTCAAGATATGTCATTTTGCCGCAGATATAGCCGTTAGCCGAACCGCTAAAGCTTAGATCCTGAGCAAGAATGTTATAACCTAATACGTTAAATTTGGTAGTTATGCTGCGATTACCGCCCACACTGTCGATTCTTCCTACAAGTCCGCCGGAAAATCCCGCTGTTGTATCCGATTCAATGCTGCACGCAAGAACAGAGATGTTGTTGAGGAGCAGATTGTGATCATAATTACCGTCAGTAGTGCCTGCTGTTGTAGAAGCATCGCCCCAGATGCCTATAATACCGCCACTATTGATCTGACCAGAAATCTTGTAGCCTTCAACCTTGCTGTTTTTGATCGTGACTTTAGGCATATCCTCCTTTGCAGAGCCGATAAATCCTCCAGCAGAACAGAATTTCATATTAGCCGCATCATCAACTTTGGCATAGGCTTGATCCTTATCATAGAATTTTGCACCTGTACTTGATATTTCTGCATTGTCTAAATTACATATCAACTCTGTGTTATTGATAACACTTGCATATGTTGTATTTGCAATGTTATCAGCAGCATTTGCGCCTGCCGTAAGCCACTGCCCAACAATTCCGCCCGCAGTAAGCTGAGATTTTACTGACATATTGTAAACAGTGCAGTTATCTACTTCCAAATACTGACGGTTCATTATGCCGAACAGACCGCCAGTATAGATGTTGGCATTTTCACACTTAACAAAATTAAGAGCTGATTGGGAGGTGCTTCCCATAGTAAAGTTTTTTAAGGTAGCTTTGGAAGTGCTGCTATTTGTTCCTCTTGAAACACCTATGATTCCTCCAACACCATAATTGTAAAATAGAGCGTTTGTCATAGATTCACAGAGACTTGCTACTCTTGTTATGTTGAATGAGCACGCCTTTCCTGAGCTGTTGGCATTGTCAAAGACAAATGTACCCTGCTGCTTTTTACCTACAATACCACCAGCATTCAGTCCACTCTCTACAATAATTTTGTCTGAGCCAAGACCTGCCTCGGTATTTGATATTAACAGATCCCAATTATTAGGAAAATATCCAAGCAAACCACCAGTATTTTTAGGACTAAATATATACACATCGTCAAGAGCCACAGAATTCAAAGTCAAATTACCGTCATAGCAGCCAATCAATGAACCAGCTGACAAGATTCGTCTCTGACTACCATTTTCATAGGCTAAATACGCAGTTGTATATGGAATATGTTCGCCTGTGGAATAATGAATGATATTAGTTTCAACATTGCCTGTCAATTTTACATTTTTAAATGTGCAAACGGTTTGCTCAGTTGCACCGCTTGGAGTAGGATTGGTTATATAGTTAAATAATCCTAAGCCACCACGACCATCATCACTGTTTACAAGATAAGGCTGATAATATCTGTCAAAATTGGCATCTTTTTTAGTACCATTAATACCATTTAATTCAATATCAACTTTACTTGTTGAATCAGTTCCATATCCCGGATAATAGTAATACGTTGTATTCTGAGAAATCTTCGCACCATTGCCATCAAAAGTCGATACCTTCATATGATATGCATCGGCATTATTGAAAATATTACCTATTCCCTTATATCCATCGGGAAGAATGTAATCTCCTCCTTGTGTTATAAGCTTAATATTTTTAGCTGTCGTGCTGATATCAGCATCACCCGAGGAATAAGCGTGCATAAGATACCCACGGCGCTTATCAGTCGTGTTGCTCTTAATAAGATCATCGTGAGCAGTAAGGTAATCCGAACCTGTTGTATTTACTGCATCAGAACCGATATTATTATAGTTTGCCCACCGAGACATCTGATAATTAGCATTGTAACCGAGTGACTTATTAGACATACCACTGTTTACAATCAAGGACATAACGAAGAAAGCCTGACCGTTCGGAACTTCAATCATGCCATCTGCGCCGTTTGTTTCAAGCTTATTCAAACCAGAATAAACATCAGTTATAGAATAGTGCTTGTTATTGTTTTGCATAGTTACAGAACCATTATTATCGGCAACTGTGTTGTCTGTTCCACTGCCTTTATAAGTGCGAGTACCCTTTTCAAAAGGTCTATATGCACTACTCTCTGTGACAGCAAACCCATTGATAACTCTGCCAACAATAGGATTTACATATAAATATTGATTATCATTTTCAGCGACATGACTATTTACAGCACTTGTTAAGCCTTGAATATCAGCTGCGTTCAAGCTGCTCATTCCACGAAAATAAACTCCGCCTTTTTCTATTACGCCAATGTAGCCGCCAACCGGAACAAGTTGTTGCTTATCATTGCTTAATTCGATTGTAGTGTTCGTGAAAGCCACCGAAACTGTGTCGATTATATTATCGCCGCCAAGAACCTGACCAATAATCGCACCATATGCCTTTGCTGACGGAAAAGCCAATGCACTTGATTCATTGATTTCAATTTTACCGCCTGTAGTTGTTCCGTTGGCAGTTATGCCTCTATCAACAACAATATTTACATATTTTATAACGGTGCCATTGCTGTATTTGACCAACGGTTCGCTTGACTTGTTAGTAATAGTATATCCGTTGCCAACTATTACGCCTCGGAAATAATACTCACCTGTTGTACTGGTATCATCTTCAACGCTACCTAATCCAACAAAACCATCTGCAATTTCAATATCTGCATTGAGTGAGTAATATGCGTGTGCAAGATACTGCCTTACTGTCTCTTTATCAAATCCTGTCCCTGAATATGTAGTCGTTTCGCCTGTAATAGTAAACTGTCTGAATTTTAAATTAGAACTATCCCACTTATAAGCTGCATGACCATTACTATCCCAATCAGCACTAAGAAGTTCAGTAGCACTATATTCTGAACTTGAAGACTTTATAGGCAGAATAATCGTACCTGTTGTGCCGCCATTTATAATGCCTGCAACTGTTTCGAGGTCACCGTCCGCCAGAATATACGGATCATTATAAGTTCCACACCCCGAAAGAACTGTAGCACCGTGATTAATCTTTAGCTGATGAATTTTATTAGATTTATTATATCCTGTAGCAACATAAGGAAGAAAGCCATCAAAATTAGCATAAGTACCTGTAGTATCATTACTGTCTATAGGATTGGTGTATTTTCCTCCTTCAATATAGATACGTTCCTTTCCAGGATATTCAGTATTCGTATCTGTATCCTTGTATCCAACTTCTTTACCATATGTTACGCCAAGATACGTTTTGTTATGCTCGCTGTCCTCGCTATAGTGATGTCCGTTATCCCAGTCCTCACTCAGCTTATAATCATACTTACCATTAGAGCCTGAGTCATACTGAAATTTATTCAGTAACGTTGCCGATGTGAAAATAGTACGCATCGTACCATAAGCTTTGTCAAGCTCAGTATTGAATCCATTTGTATCATCTACAGCACTTGTTCTTCCGTCCAACCTGATTGCCGAGAACTCAACATTAAGTCCTGTTGCAGATGTATCTAAGCCTACGTTGCCTATAAGGCTGCTTGCAGCTTTCGGATAACTATTTACTACAAGCAGTCCTGGATACAAAGCTGATGTCATAGATTTATAGGAATCATTTGTGCTGACGTTCTTCACATTCAGGTTTGTATGGCTTCCGATATTGTTGATGATAAGAGGAGCATAATCATTTGAAGAAATATCATGGATATATGCACCATCTAAAATCAAACCGTTGATAGTAATAGTTGCCTTATTGGTTGCCGAACTACCCTGTGCAGTACCGCAGATAATAAAACCAGAACCATCACTCATATTTGCCACATTGCCCTGCAAGGTAGCATTTTTTACTGTCAGGGTCTTATTGCCCGTCATATTGTAGAACAGACCATTGTGGAGCATATAATGCTGAGTAGTAGAAGTGTCCTCATTGAGTGATGACCATACATTAGCACTTTTCGCCTCACAAAGCTCAAATTCCTTATTATAGAGCTTAAAAGTACCGCTTATTGTTGCAGAGCTGTCAAGAGTAACAGGATACCAGCTCAGTTCCTTCATATCATATGTTCCGTTCGGTATAGTATTGTTACTAAATGAAGGATCGGCAAAGCAACCTGTCAGGTTCTTGCAGGCATACTGACGTACACCCCAAGCCAACAGTTTTTCTTTGTCGGCAGAGAGTGTTTTTTCGCTATCAATATTCTGTAGATTATAGTAATATCTGGTATTCGAATTGGCTGTCTCTCCCTCGGTAGTCTGTGCATCATAGCTAAGACTGTTTTCAGCTGTCTTCTCCATTTTCAAACCCGATGAAGGTACAGAAACTATGCCGTTACCGTTTCTCATGATATAATCATGACTCGGCGCAGTGTAGGCACAAAGCTCATCAAACACATAGTTTGCTCTTGTAGAAGGCAAGCTTTTTTGTGATCCCCACGACAGCGTATAAGCACTGTCCGAAAGTATCTCAAGATAAATTGCAGACCTTGAATTTTCGGAATAAAGTTTTTCGTCATCATGTGAAATACCTTTATTAACAATCATACCAAGAGAAGAAGCACTCTGAGCAATTACGTTAATTCCTGTCATATCAAGAGATGTTACTGACCAATGACCAGTCGCACGATAGACAAGACCCGCTGTTGCTCCTGTTCCAGTCATAAAAACAGCAGGGTTGCTCGATAAGGTGACCGACTTAACATCAACATTCGTATTGAGCCACGAATAGCCCAGCAGACCGCCCTGAGAATTACTGCTGACCCGTCCGCTGACCTTCAATCCATTTATCGAAACGCCGTCAAGCGTGAGTTTTCTCACATCACCTGACGAGTTATAACCACTGATCTCGGCAATAAGACCGCCTAAGCGCTGAGTCTTTGCAACAGTATTGCTGACCTCACCTTTAAGTGTAACGGTCGTAAAGTCCCAATCAAGAGATGCACTTGTATCATGAGTTATCTTTCCAATAACACCGCCAAAGCAGGATTCTCCTGCACCGTTCGTACCTGTAAGTTTACCGTCAAAAGTGCCTGATGACACAGTTATATCTCCTATTGCATCAGTACAATAACCAGCTAATCTTCCTGCATAAACCTTTCCGCTTCCGTCAATGGTCATTACAAGGTTACTTTCTGTCTTAACGCTTGACGCACCTAATGTTCCATTTACCTGAGCAGCGGCAGTGCCAACGTACATACCGTCCTTATTAGCTGAAACATCAGCTTTGCCGGCAAATTTAATATTTTCAAATTCCGCACCATTGGCAATACCAACAAGCCCATTATAGGTATGGCGATATATCTTACCCCTGCCTTCCATATCATGAGATGATATACCATTGCCGTAAGGCTCACCTATAGCAAGAGTAATCGTATTGTTACCGGCAGATATTTTTCCGCTGTAGGTGCATTTTTCTCCGTTATACACCCATGAACCATCAATATTCTCACCTATGTCGTTATCTCTTGTAAGTCCGGTTATACCGGTACCGCTGAGATCTACGGAAGATGTTATGGAAATATCTGAGTTACTTATATCCGTATGGGCAGTCGTAAACGAAAGCAATGCTGTTTCATCAAACTGGAAGTTCAAAGCACTGATAACAATATCAGATGTACTTCCTATAGAAGTATAAGAACTTGATGGGGAATTGACCTTTATGGTATGGGCTGTTTCATCAACAGTTATAACAGAATAATATCTGAGAACTTCCCCCCATGCACCGATATCATCTACGCTTACGTTACCATTATATCTGGTAAGGCTCCAGTCACTTGCGCCAAAAACAAGAGCATTGTTGCGATAGCCCACAAGCTGACCTACATAATTCTCCTCCCCGTCAGAAGGCGCTGCTGACTTGGCACCTGATATATTTGTTGATCCGCTCATACGAAGAACACCGCTCTCAGTATGACCGATTATAGCTCCGCCCTTAAATGTTCCGTCAACGGCAACTGTAACATTTGCTGCATCAACAAAAGCATTATCAGCAGATGCGACAAGACCACCAAAAGTCAAACTGCTGGCATCATATGCTTTATTGACTGTAAAGCTATTAAACTTAACGTAAGTTGGTGTTGACGATTCTATCTGCCCAATACCGCCGCCGTAATAATCAGCACTTCCGTCTTTTGAAGGGTTCGCAGTAACAGTATCAATTGTCAATGCTCTGCTTAATGTATCAGCCTTGTATTGTCCGATAAGTCCGCCATATGCTACACAATCGCCAGAAAAATGATTAGCTGTTATCACTCCACCGCCATTTATTGTCACATCATAAGAGGTATCGAGCATACCAAAAAGACCGCCGGCAGTACCGTTTCCGTTCACCTGACAGTTAATCGAATATTTACTTGTATTGAAAGCAGCATCCGATGTAAGCGAAACCGATGGAACATAATACCCATAAACACCGCCTGCACCACCTGTTCCCTCGATATACTGAGTAACAGCATATGAGGTTTCACCAGACAGTAAGTTAATGTTTACAGTTCCAGCGTTGCTGCCAACAATACCGCCGGCATATCCGTTGTCGGTTTTTATGAGTGCGGACGCATTCTGATTGTTTATTCCGTTATAAGTAAATGTCGCACCTGTTTCAACTGTACCAACAAGTCCGCCGACATTACCGCTTGTTGTATAGATATTTGCGATCTTTCTGTCCGAAGACATCGTAAATGTAAGTTCAGCACCGTTCTGTATTGTTCCGCAAGCAAAGCCAAGTGAATCATAACCGTCAATCACAGCGGACGAAGTATCTCCTTCTGAGGTATTCATGATGACATCTACGAAAAGAGATGCATTAGATTGCATTGTGCCGATCATTCCGCCAAAATCGGAAAGGTTATAACTTAAACCATCCTGATCATCGCTTGGTTTTGAAAGGTTTATTTTCCAATTTGCGCCTCCGTTTCTTGGCAATACATTTTGAGCAAGTATCGGAGTATTATGAGCTATATCAGAACGTCCGCCATCATATTCTCTTGAAATATTAATATAATTACCGCCATTTAACACCACATCATCATAGACATAATTAAAAAGCGGAGCGTCAAGATTTATAGTGACATTCGCATTGTTTTCGATCGTCACTGAACCTCCAAAAGGATATGTCGAAGTACCCAGTCCCTTAAAGCCAGCTTGGAAATATCTCGTATCACCTTGGGAACCTAAAATCGTAAGTTCATCGTCTTTATGATATTTGTGGTACTTAGCACAAGCTTCCGAATATCCAACAAGATCTTCTATCTTCACCGAGATTTTGTTACTGTCTGAAGGCACATGATAATATATCGGATCATCGTCCTCAGTTGTTTCAGATTCAGCTGAAGCTGATAAATACTGCGAACGTAAGCCCTTATATTCTTCGCTTATTTCATTAATTGGCAAAACACCAAACATCATAACTATTGCAGTTACAGCGCTAATTATTCTTTTCGATGCTTTGCTATGTAAAAAATTATAAGTTATTTTTTTCATTTGCATCATACTCCCTAAAGGCTTAACAGCAGAATATTAAATCAACTGTCACGATTCAGTTGAAACATCAATTGTAAGCCATTGCTTCAACTGATTCCACGAAACGGGTTCAGAAGTTCCGGTTTTATAAAGCTGAATATCATATCTGTTTCTATGTGAAGTTAAAGAACTACCGGTATCTGCATTGATCGTTATTGTAGCTTGGTTTCCGGAGGTAGAAAAGCTCACTTCTCCGGTTCCAAAAGTGTAGATACTCTTACTGCCGTTATAAAAATATTCGTTAAAGTCAAGGTATCTTGTGTCCCATGTCAACCTTATAGTTGCCTTGCCGGAACCGGTGACAACAACATTATATGCATCACAGTCTGTAATTTGTTTTGTGCTTTCTTCATTGATATAAGCTCTCCAGCCCTTCGATCCTGTGCTTAATGATTCTTTCAAGCCAAGAATAGCAGATATATCTTTTAGATCCTTATATTTATTGTTATTACCATTTCTATAAGGAGAAGCGGTTACCCGTACACAAAAATCGGTATCATTAAGATCCCAATCACTTGGATATCTAATGATAAATCTATTTTCATCAGATTTTGATTCACTATAGTTCAACGTCTGAACATTGCTTGTGTACATCAATGTCGTTTTGTTAAGCGTCACCATCTCTGTACCATTGCTATCCAATATCTTAACTGAACGCCCATCACTTTCTTCTAAATTCAGCGCATTTCCTTTGCTGTCAACAAGTTCGACAGTAATTTTGTACTCAATGCTCTCCGGATACCATTTTGAAATATTATCCATACTGTAATTCCACAAATAAACATCTATATCAAATGGATTTACTTCAGATACATATTTTGCAATATACGTCTGACTACCGTTTTCTACAAGATAATTCGATGAAAACATCATACCCTGTGCAGAAACCGATCTAACAACTCGATTCATCACATTGGTGGTAAGTCCATATTCTGCTGAAACGCTCATCGCAGTCAATAATACTCCAACAACAGCTATCCACATCAGAAGCCACTGCTTCATGATAAAGCTTCTAATTTTTTTATACATAAGCAGCAACTCCTTTCTTTTTATATACTACTTCTCGTCAGCCGTTTGTACGCTCTACAGAGAAATAAATCATATCTGTTTCCTTATCTTCCTGCGTATCTTGTTCATTTCCCCAGCTTACTTCAAGAATATAGTACTTGCAGAATTGCTTGTTAGCATCTATTTCCGTACTCTGTAAAGTTACTGTTGCCTGCCAATAGGAAGGAACAGAATTTATATCAACATTTGTATTACTTCCGTAGGTTTTAGTATAATACTTATCACCTGTATTGGCAGTATATGATTTGTCACCTGTTACATTCTTGTACCCACCACCGGAAACTGTATTTTCGGCACGAACATAATACTTGGTTGAAGTTTCACTATCGACATATTCGTCGCCAATAACCTGAATGGTATTTTCATTATGACTATTGGCATTCAAATCATATGGTAAAATCAATTCCGTATTCGTTCCGCTGGGGATTATCGAATTTTCAGGTGTTCCATCAGGTGCATCTTCACTTGATAAATAGTCATACTGTTCTGCATCATAAATCTTATAATTAAACAGATTGTTGTTTGTATGTGCCATCTGAAGTATGTAACCATTTGCGTTAGAGCCTGAAACAGAGAAGATATAATATTTCTTCGTTTTTTTGATAGGCTTACCATCATTGCCTAAAGCTAATGTCCCGTCCACATTTTCTACATATGTGTTATCCACGTCAATTCCATCAAGTTTGAAATTGATTCTATCTTCTCTATGTGCCGCATTTATATATAAAGCATTCGGATACTTGACCTTGAACATCTCCGCAGCTTTTTTCTGGTTTGTAAACCAGGCATAAACGGGTATAGCAGTTATAAATGCCAAAGTCATAAACACTGCTATGGAGAGTTGTATTTTCTTTGAAAGAGGCAGCTCCTTGATTTTTTTTATTACATTTTTCATTTGAGCCACTCTCCTTTCTTCATTTATGTATCGGCTTCAACCGTCACTTCAATCATAAAGTAAGCAACTTTGGTACCAATCAAAAAATCAGCTGCATTATAACAATCACTCAACCTATTGAAATTGTTAGAGTTATCAATATTGTCGATCAAACCGTCAACAACTTCCGATATGGTTTTAGGGTTAGGATTCGTATTAAGCGTTTGAAGTAATTCATCGCCTGTAAGAATATCATTCCAATCCTTCAATACCGAATTCTTGTTATCCTTCAAATATTGAATTACTTTTTCTTTATCGGTTACAGGATCATTTGGAATCGCAGCTATCTGTGCATCTGTCATATCAGCTACAACCGGCATACCGTTTCTTAATGAATTGTTTTTCTTAAACGCTATCTGACCAAGCGTATTCGTCCACATCCAATAGATCGGCACTTGTATAGCTTTGCCTTCATTATTGGCAGTAATAAATTTGCTGATTGTTCTTGTGGTGTAGGGAGTCACATAAGAATATCTCAGGCTTTCGGTCTCATTTGTTGTATCACCCCGTCCGCCAAAGAACATGATATGACCTTTCAGATAATTTGCAGCCGAAACATAATCGGAAGCTAAATCAGCAACTTCTGTATTCCCTGCATTCGCTGCCGCTGTTCTTATTGCCGCTTCATCTGTAATTTCAACAAGAACGGTGTCGGGAACTGTCTTGCCATCTACCACTTTTGTAACCGTTTTTCCTTGAGCGTCCTTTTTCTCTATTTCAGCGAAAGCAACTACATTAAGAGAAACTTTCACCTTCATAGCATCATCTGACTTGGGGATCACATATAGGCTTAATTCTCCGCTGTCATCGGGACCGATTTCAGAAGCACCCGTATCATATCTCAGCAGAATACTATCACCTGTGTAATATGTTCCGCTTGTTCCAGCTTGGTTCTCAAAAGTCCCCAATGTTCCTTCACTATAAATGCCATTTCTTGTATTCAAGATGTACTTGCCATCTGATGTACTCATAATATCGGTATTTCTGATGCTTGCGCCCTTTGTAGCAATATCAAACGGCAATGTCGCAGTTTTAATATTCATCCCAGAACTTTCCACCTGAGTGTTCATGGTGAACCAGGAAAGCGAGGAAAAAATCAACAAAATTAACGTTAAAGTTCCCATAGCTCCCATCTTGATGAGCGACTTCTTCTGATTTTTCTTCTTCTCAGCGAGTTCATCAACTTTCAGGCTGCTCGATGAAGCAGACTGCGGCAGTTCGCCGATAGGATAGTTAGTTTTTTTATCATTCATCTGCTTCACCTCCTCAATTATCAAAAAATGACGTATTTACGCTGTTTCAGCGGTCATCTATTTTGTTATCATATGCTTATTCACAGCAACCTGAGCATCTCCGTCATAGTAAACTGCGTCTGCATCGGTAAATGATATAGCCACATCATTCGGAAATCCCAAGCAGAAATTCATTGTATGAGCAGCAAAGTCTCTTGT
>Ga0129307_1002389_pt1 | contig 14950 bp, 22 predicted proteins | sample P1105metagenome_FD_94437 | JGI IMG/M metagenome (GOLD analysis project Ga0129307, IMG submission 94437) | Capybara group fecal microbial communities from Wisconsin, USA - P1105 metagenome | ecosystem: Host-associated > Mammals > Digestive system > Large intestine > Fecal | place: USA: Wisconsin... | reverse complement strand
TGATCGGCCCCTACGCGGCAGGATTGCAGGATGCGTATCTTACGCCCATTGACCGGGCTCAGCAGATGTACGGCGTGGAGATCCAGGCAAATGCGATCGAGTGCATTTTAAGCGGAAATTATAAAAGCGAAGCCGGGAGATTCCCGCAGGCAGTGGTCCTCTTTATCGTCTGCGCTCTGCTGATGTGGATCTTCCTTAATCTCAGCGTCGCGAAGGCGGGGATCCTGGCTGCGGCAGCAGTGGTCTTAAGTGCCAGCGCAGCATACCTGCTCTATCAGGCGGGGCTCGTCGTACATCCTTTATGGATCCCGTTCGGAACAGCTTTACTGTATGTAGGATCCGTTGCGAGCCACTATGTGCAGGCAGCATTGGAAAGAGTGCGGGTGACCCGGACCTTTGAACGCTATGTGGCGCCGGAGGTCGTGCAGGAGATCCTGCGCGAAGGTACCGACAGTTTGGGACTCGGTGGAAAGGCGGTCGATATCGCGGTGCTTTTCGTTGATATCCGCGGATTCACTACGATGTCCGAAAGACTGCAGCCGGAGGCGGTCGTGAACATACTCAACCAGTATCTCACCATGACGAGCAGCTGCGTTGAAAAGAACCACGGCACGCTGGACAAGTTCGTCGGCGACTGTACGATGGCTTTCTGGGGCGCTCCTTTTACGATGGACGATCCGGTCTACCATGCATGCAGGACTGCTATGGATATCGTACACGGGGCGGAAGAGCTTTCCGCAAAGCTTGAAGCGGAGACGGGCGAGACGCTCCGCTGCGGCGTGGGTGTCAACTACGGACCTGCGGTCGTCGGCAACATCGGTTCCGAGAAGCATATGGACTATACGGCGATCGGCGATACGGTCAATACGGCAGCGCGCCTGGAGTCCAATGCTCCCGGCGGCATGGTCTATATCAGCCGTGTCGTGGCAGACATGCTAGGCGACAGAGCGAAGACGACTTCGCTCGGAGGTACGATAAAACTGAAGGGAAAGAAAGAAGGATTTGAGGTCCTGAGCCTGGAAGAACTTAAATGACACACGACAACAACAGTTCAGCCCAGTTTGATAAGATGATCAATGCGCCGGTCACACCCCTGATCGCGAAGCTGGCGGTACCTACGACGCTGACGATGCTGGTCACGAGTATCTACAATCTCGTGGATACGGCATTCGTCGGACAGATCGGTACAAGCGCCAGCGCGGCCGTGGGTGTGGTCTTCGCTTTTATGGCGATCATACAGGCATGCGGGTTCGTCTTCGGACACGGATCCGGAAGCATTATTTCGCGTGCGCTCGGCGCGCGGGATCATGAGCGGGCGAACAGGACGGCGACTACCGCGATCTTCTGTTCGATCGCTTTCGGGGCTTTGCTTTCCGTCATATCCTGGTGTTTTGTGGACAGGCTGATCCGGGTGCTCGGAAGCACCGAGACGATCGCTCCTTATGCACGGACCTATATCAGCTATATCCTTGCGGCAGCGCCGTTCATGACCTCTTCCTTTACGATGAACCAGATCCTCCGGTTCGAGGGCAAGGCGACACTCGGGATGATCGCCATGATGACCGGCGGCATCCTCAACATGATCGGGGACCCGATACTGATCTTCGGGTTTCACATGGGAATCGCAGGTGCGGGGCTTGCGACCTGTCTCAGCCAGATCGTCGGTTTCTGTCTGCTCATGAGTATGTTCCTTCGCGGAAAGTCGGTGAGCCGCATCGGTATTTCGTGGTTTTCGAAGGACCCGGATCTTATCCTGGATATCGTGACCACGGGTCTTCCGAGCCTGGTGCGGCAGGGCCTCATCAGCGTGGGCACGCTGATCCTGAACCATCAGGCGGCCCCGTACGGGGATGCCGCCATTGCGGCGATCAGCATTGTCAACCGCATCTCGGGCTTCCTTTTTGCGATCGCACTCGGCATCGGCCAGGGATTCCAGCCGGTCTGCGGATTCAATTACGGTGCCGCAAGGTATGACCGCGTGCAGGAGGGCTATAAAGCGACTGTCCGCATGGGCACAGCCGCCATGGGGGCGGCGGTCATCGTGCTGCTGGTGTTTTCCGGCAGACTGATCGGGCTCTTCCGTGACGACCCCGAGGTCATCGCGATCGGTACCCGGGCGCTCAGGATCCAGGGTACGAGCCTGCTTGTCATACCTTTTACGCTTGTCACCGAGATGATGTACCAGAGCACCGGAAGAAAAGCGGGTGCCATGATTTTGTCGCTTGCACGCGGCGGTATGTTCTTCATCCCGCTGCTCATGATCCTTTCACGCCTGCGAGGACTGCACGGCATCCAGGAAGCGCAGGCCTGCGCGTATGTGGTCACGGTGCCGCTCGCATGGATCTATGTGCGCAAGTTCTTTGACGGGCTGCCGGGAACGAAACATTGATCATACAGATCCGGATGAAAAGGCAGGCTGCGGAGCTTACGACGGCATCTTCGGGCGGGCCTTGGCGGTGAAGTCCGTGGAAGTTACTTTGATGACTGCGACGGCAGCTGCCATAGACGCGTTCATAGCGAAATCCCGTCCGGTCTGGTTCTTCATAAGGAGTTTTAAACCGCGGATCTTTTCCCGTTCGTCTTCCACGATCTCAGCAGTTCCGCGGGCGATGACGGAAGCAAAAGTCGAGCCGTATTTGCAGGGGATATCCCCGCCGGAGACAAGCTCGGTATCGCATTCAAGCTCCACGCAGACGGAAGTGTTATTCCGGATAAGGTCGAGCTTGTGACCTTCCTTCGCCCCGTGCATGAAGAAGGTGAGCGTTCCGTCCGCATAATTGAAGCCGTAGTGCATCGGAACAACATACGGGTATGCTCCGTCAAAGAGACCGAGATGCAGGATCTTAGCTTCGCTGACGATCCTTAAGATGCTGTCGATGTCTGTTACTTCACGGTCTTTTCTGCGCATGGTATGCCCTCCTTGCTGAATAAAAAAGATGACACCCCGTGAAGAGTGTCATATAATGAGTGGAGTTAACGAGACTTGAACTTTTCAATAATGACACTATATAAGGGTTTCAGCGTGTTTTGCTTCATTTTTTTGCTTCACTTATTAATTTTTCTATCGCGTCGAGGTAAAACTGCCTCATGGATTCGTAACCCATTTCCCGGGCCGCTTGCTCGTATCTGGTGTAGTCCTCAGGCTTGACCCGGAATCTGATCTCTTTTAACTTGGCCAGATACCTCATGGTCGCGTCTTTGTTGTAAACAGCTTGTCTTTTCATATCTGCTCCTTTCCATCTGATTATAGCAAATAAAAAGGTCGGGGTCTATGCCCCGACTTTGTTGTTAGACTGCTAACATCCTTTTGTATGTCCCCCATGCGTCGAGGATGTTGTTATATGATCCGAGTTTCATCCTCTTAGGGATGCCGTCCAGTTCGGTGACTACCACTCCGTACTTGATAGAACCGTCGAGGAGGGTTTTTCTTGTGAGGCTAACTCCCTTGCGGATGCTCTTGTTAACCTCTTTTCTGACTACCCTGAGGCCTGTTCTTGTTGTCTTACACATGATGTTTTCTCCTTTCGTTATGCAACTTTGTTGACGCAGTAAGCGGTTTTCATTTCTGATACCCACTCAAGTTCCTTTACGATGCCCTCAAGTCCACCGAAGTAGACAGGATAGAATCCGTTGGGGTCGAGGGTGTAATACTGTTTACCGATGCGGTAAACCTTGTAATCAGAGAGGCCCTTGTAGTAGTTGTAAGCCTTGAGGCTGAGGGCCTTGATTTCTTCTGTTGCTTCGATCATCTGTTTTCTCATTATGTACTCCTTTCGGTGAGTGGTTTCTTTTGTTGTCTTAAATATATCATATAGCGCACTATATGTAAATAGGGAAATTGTTTTTATATTGTATTTTTGGGAAATAAAAAAAAGGCCCACCGAAGTGAGCCAAAAACAGGAGGGAACTACTCTATTATATTTTGTGGGGATTGGTTTCCAGTAGTGTCTGTGACGCACATCGCGCCCTCTAAATCCCCTGATGGCATAAAGAGGTATAATTTATCATTAATCCACTTCCAGCCCTTTACCATGCGTCCAGACGCGTCAAAATAGTACCAATGGCTATAGTTGCCTTTGGTCTCTTTGATTAATGCCCAGCCCTTTGTATTTTCACCAAACTTATTTTGGTAAAACCAGTCTCCCCCAACGTGTACCCAATGATCCTTATCATTGATATAGATACCGTCGGTCAGGTTGATAGCAGTGTGATGGCCCTCACATAGGAGGATGTCTCCTCGTCTGAGGTAACCCTCTCCGTTGGTGATGGCCTGATCCCCAAAGGCTGAAAACCCGGCCTCGATGAGAATCTTTTTCTCGCTACCAGTGTACATATCTTTTGAGACGTTCTTGAGGTCATCAATGTTGAGGAGATACCCGGTCGCTTTCACCAGAGCCGCTACACCAGCGGAGCAGTCAGCTTCACACGCGATTGTGATATTCTTTGGATGATAACCAACTTTTGAAAGCTGAGTCCAGAATGTTGTCCTCTGATTCTGATCGTAACCGATTTTATTATTCTTTGCGGCCTCCTCAGCTAATGAGGCTATCATCTCAGCTACGTCCTCGCGAGGATATCTGAATACCCAATCCCACGGACGGTTGTACCACTTTTGGATTTGCCACTCCGTCCCGGACTGATCCCCGGCCTGACCCCCAGAGAACTTGCCTCTCTCGTCATGTCCTGAGTTAGCTATCATTTTCCTCTACTCCGTGAACATAACAATGGTTCATAATCGGATAGCACGTTGATGTGAACAAGATCGCGCCGTGTTCTGCGTAGGTTGAAACAGCCGCCGCCGCTAAGACCTCGTGGTACTTTGCCTCGCCCTTCAGACGGGCTGTCTGGTCAACTTCATCGTATAACCAGTAATTCTGATGTTCAAACTCGCCGCCTGTGGTTTTGCGGACTTCTGTGACGTAATACTGATACATGATTTAATCTCCTTTAAGTGAAAATAGGCGCGTTTGTTGGTGGGTCGAGCAGATAGACTTCGACAGAATATGTGCCATCTATCGTTCGTGAATAGTTACTGTTGTAACGTGCGCGGAATCGGATACTGCCGTCAGGATAGAAAGTATCAGAGAAAACCCCATACCCTGTGGAGCCATACGCATATCTGCAAACATACTTTGAATTGCTGTCATAAGAAAAAATATTCCTCAAAGTGCCGTCATATGTGCTTGATATCGTACTGCCGTTTACACAAAATGGTGCTTCATCGTGTGCAAGTTTGAATGGCCGTGTAAAGGCATCGTTAGTAGAAGAGGGAGTGTATGTTCCGCTTTCATACTTAAGGCTGTTCGCCGAGATTTCGACGTTGATGTCACCGTCAATAATAATCGTATCTGTCATGTCATCACCTCATTAAGCGGGTTTGGGGCAAAATATGTTCTCTCGCACTTTGACGCGCCCCTGAGGCCACTGTTCGTGATCCAATTACAGACCATTTCCGCGCCGCCCGCCGGGATGCCCAAAGTCTCATCCTGAGTAAGTCCCCATGTTATAGAGTTCCCCTCGATTGTTGCTTCGGCCAGTGTTTTCGTGATGACATTGACACCCGATCTTGTTATCGTCAAAACAGCCGACGTTATCGAGACTACATCGACATTAGAAAAACTGACCGTGATATCAGGGGTTGTCCCTTTTACAATCGTTACCATTTAACTGACCTCCGGGAGTCCTGTTGAAATGCTCGTCAAAATGCTCAGAATGCCCGCTAAGACGCTTGCAGATAATACCGCAGTCCAATTAACCTCGGACAATAAAGCGGCCGTAGAAATGGACGCTAACGCGGTCTGAGCGACCGTCCTGATAGCCCTGTTCAAGGCCGCGACCCAAAAAGCTCTATTATTCATCTGTCTTTCTCCTGTCCAACGATAACATCTAACCTCTTGTGAGCGGATGACGCTGAGGATTCAACTTTCGCCACCCGCTCTCTTAGGTTTTGCACTTCATCTTTGACATTTTTAATATCATTTTTTATCTCGACAATCCCCTCAGCTATCGACTCTAACTTAATCATGATAGTAGTCATTTGGGTTGTCGTTTCTCTGTGTCCGTTACGGACGTACTGGTAACACGCGAACAATAAAGCACCCGCGCTTATCAACACTGGCAAATAGTCACGCATTTACCATCCCCCCTTTTACTCGGTGTATTCTGGCTCTTCCTCAGTGATCTCAGGAATCTCGACCGGGATAGGGTCGTGCTTATAGCACTCGTTGCGGAGCGGAAAGCCCTCGGATGTAAACAGGATCGCCGCGTGAGATGCAGTGTCAGACGTTGCCGCGACTGCTAAAATCTCATGAAACTTAGCCTCGGCTTTCTGTCTGGCCTTATCCGCGTCCTCATCCCATGCCCAATAATTAGCGTGTTCAAACTCTCCATTATGAAGTTCTTTGATCTCTGTGATATAGTTCTGGAACATAATATTCTCCTTATGAATTAATAGCGTTTAAGGCCGTTGCTAAGTTAGTTGCGGTACAGTTTGTCCCCGGAATGATCGTTGCCCCCGCCGCGATAGCCGATGTAGCTAAGTACAGATTGTTTTTGACCATGAAATACTGTCCACTTGCTATATTGGCATCCGCTACCATGTCACCGTCAGGGTTGGTAAGATGCTCAATGTATAACCGTGTGTCTGCTCTGTATTCAAGGTTGGCAACATCACCGCAATCCGCCCAGATGTTGTTCTGCCCTAAGATGGTATTAACCTCTGTGGGTGTAAGCTGATAGGATACGGGCTGTCCGAGTTCATATACAAACTCTGTATCACCTTCATTTGCCATGAACTCTCCTGCGGTGGAGTAAGCATTATTGTAGAAATAAATACCTTTCGTTGTGTTACTTCCCGAAACAGTTAAATCTACTCGGTTGGCACTTGAAGTGTATCTATATTTATTACTGATGATTGGTGACGTTATGCCATTCTTTTTGTTTACAAAGCTCCTATAGGTCATATCTTTGTGATGAGCAGTCCGCCTATCATGGATACAAACCCGGCCTCAATGTAAGGGACAAACTCATTCGCCGCGTAATCGAGATCAATAAGTCTCGACGCGGCATAAAGTAAAATGAGACCAAAAATCAAAAACGCGCTCCCTATGCCTGTTGATAATGTATGTTTCATGCGACCCTCCACAACTTTAGGTTGTTTCTTTGAGCAACAAAATATTACCTATCGGCATCTTGTAGATGTCCGATAGTCTGCTGAGTAAGATGGAGTTCGGATATGTCCGACCCTTTTCCCAGCTAACTATTGTAGTCTTATCGACCCCCAAAGCCTTAGCCGCTTGACTCTGAGTCATGTTTGCGTTGACCCTTGCGGCCGCGAGACTGATCTGGATATCTGCCATTCGTAACCCTCCTTTCCAAAAACATTATCTCAAGTGTAAAACAACTTTCAGTTGTTGTCAACCAAAAGTTTTGTCGAAACATAAAAAAGTTGCTTAGAAACAACTTTTGTTATATAGTTTAGTGGAGGAGGGATAGCTATGTCAGATCAAGATTATATGAACGTGTTTGCCACAAACCTTAAGCGTTATCTAAATGAAAATAATATGTCCTATGCCGACCTCGCCAAGCGTCTTGGGGTATCTGCTCAGTCTGTATCTTATTGGGCTAACGGACAAAAAGCCCCACGGATGGACAAGGTCGACATGATGTGCGAAATCTTCCATTGTAGACGGTCTAACCTGATGGAGGCCAAGTATTACGACGATGACAAGACGGCCCAAATCGCTCAGGAGATTAAAGACTCCAAAGAGTTATCGGCCCTGTTTGACGTTAGCCGTAAAATGTCCCCGGAGGACTTACAGACCGTCTATCAGATGGCCCTCGCGCTCAAGCGTAAGGAACAAGGGTAAAATATTGTACTGATTTTATGCTACCTTTCAGATAGGGAGGTAGCCAAATGGAGATTATTGTCAGGTACTTATTCAACGCGCCGACTGGTTTTCACGGTATGGTCACCCGCAACCCGGATGACAGCTACACGGTTTTGCTCGATCCCAACGACAGCCGGGAGAGACAACTGAAAACTTGCATCCATGAGATGGGCCATATCCTTAACGATGATTTCTCACGGTCGGACGTACAGTTAATCGAAAGAGAGTCCCATGAAAACTTACAAGCTGAATTATTACGACGAGACAGGAAAGCGACGAGGAAAAACCTTTACGGCCCGGACAAAGACCTTGGCCCATGAAAAAGCTGAGGAATGGGTCAAATCCAACCTCAAGGGAAACAAGCGGTCATCGACGGTATCTCAGGACATTCTCAAGTATATTAACGAGAGAGAACCAGTCTTGTCACCGTCCACAGTGAGGTCGTACAAGGGAGTTTTAGGGATCATAGAGAACCAGCCTATAGGAGATATCATAACAGCCTCTCTGACGCTTTCAGACGTACAGAAATGGGTCAACTCTATGGTGATGGATAACTTATCCCCTAAGACCGTTAAAGACCGTTTTATGCTCTTAAAAAGCGCGACAAAGTGTGACTTGGATGTGGTCTTGCCTCAACAGAAAAGATACATCGGTCACACTCCCACAGACGAGGAGATCAAAAGACTAATTGAGTACACCAAAGGCCAATCGGATAAAACTCTCTATAGGGCGATCCTTTTAACCGCGTTCGGGCCTTTGCGGAGGTCGGAGACTTGCGCGATCACGGATAAGGACATCAACGGTAACCAGATAACCATTAACAAAGCGTTAGTCCAAGACGAGGACGGAGAGTGGGTCATAAAGACCACAAAGACGGTCGGATCAACGCGAGTTATAACCTATCCTCAAAGCGTCATAGAGGCACTTAAAGGGGTCGAGGGTCGGATAGTAGACTGTAACCCTAACGCACTCGTCCGACGCTTTGAAAGGGCCTTAAAATTCGCCAAATTGCCTCATTTCAGATTCCATGACCTCCGGGTCTATGGCGCGTCCAGTATGCATAGTCTTAACGTCCCGGACATCTACGTCATGCAACGCGGCGGCTGGTCGACGGACTATGTCATGAGACAAGTGTACTTTAGGGCCATGAGCGACGAGCAACAAAGACAAAACGAGATAATCAATGACCACTTTTCCTCCCTCTGATTTGCTTCACTTTTGCTTCACTTAGGGTACATTTTGAAGTAAAAACATACATTTTACGGTATTTCAGAGGAAAACAAAAACCACGGATTAGCCTTATATACTTAGATATTGGCTTATTTCCGTGGTTTTAGAAAAAGTGGAGTTAACGAGACTTGAACTCGCGACCTCCTGCATGCCATGCAGGCGCGCTCCCAACTGCGCCATAACCCCGTTGATAGTAATACAATACAATGAAACGGTCTGAAATTCAAGCGATTTTTAATGACATGATGAGATGATGCAGATGACGGATCCGGAAGAAAAAAACCTGAAACTCATACGGGATGAAAACGGACTGAAGCTGACGGACGGCGAACTGGAACTCAGGGGCGACTTTACGAGGCTTCAGCCTCGGCTGAAGTACAACAACCTGACACATGAGATCCTTGTAAAGGCTGCAAAGATCAAAGGTGCGGACAGCCCTTTGGAACTGATCGACGCGACCGCGGGTCTCGGCGAGGATTCGCTGCTTTTTGCCGCGGCGGGATTTCATGTGCGGATGTTTGAACGGGATCCGGTAATCGCGGCACTGCTTGAAGACGCGATGGAGCGGGCAGGGGAAGTGCCGGAACTGGCACCGGCAGTCGGGCGGATGGAACTTGTAAAAGCGGACAGCATTACTTACCTGCGGAAGCTTGCCGCCGGGAAGGGAATACCGGCAGAAGCGGGTATGCCTTATCAGCAGGATCGCGGCATACCGGACGTCATCTTTCTTGATCCCATGTTTCCTGAGCGGCAGAAGTCTGCCATGATCAAAAAGAAGATGCAGCTTCTCCAGAAGCTCGAGAGTCCGTGTACGGATGAACGGGAGCTTCTTGAAGCGGCGATGGCGGTCCGTCCGCGCAAAGTCGTGGTCAAGCGGCCGCTAAAAGGACCTTATCTGGCAGGCCTCAGACCGGACTACAGCATCAGCGGCAAGGCGATCAGGTGCGACTGTTTCGTGTTTGCGCGCTGAAGCAGGGAACGGCTGACTGTCAGCGTTTTCCTGACGCATATATCAATTACCTTAAGGACAAGGAGCCGGAAAACCGTAGTGGTGATTTACGGCTCTTTCTGTTATACTGATAGAAGTGAATTGCTGACGGTTTTGACGCCGGTGCCCATCTGAAATGAGGTACCTGCAGAAGAAAGCCGGCAGCGGTTTTGCTATGCATATCTGAAATGGGGGGGGAACCTTATGACTGATAACAGACCCTGTGTTGCATGGGATAAGATGAACAGCTTCCTGATCGATGCATTTGCCGGCTACGGCGTGCCGAGAGAGGACGCCGCGATCTGTGCGGATGTCCTGCTGGAGTCGGACCGCCGAGGAATCGAGAGCCACGGCTGCAACCGCTTCAAGCCGATCTATATCGACCGCATCGTAAAGGGAACCCTGCTTCCGGTTACGAAGCTGGAAGTCTTAAAGGAAACGCCGACGACCCTGGTCATGGATGCGCATGACGGCATGGGCATGGTGGCAAGCTACCACATGATGGAGCGCCTGATCGAAAAGGCAAAGGCGTATGGAATGGCAGGCGGCGCGATCCGCAATTCCACACACTACGGCATCGCGGGTTACTGGGCGACGATGGCCAGTAAAGAAGGCATGATCGGACTGACCGGCACCAATGCACGTCCGTCGATCGCTCCTACCTTCGGCGTTGAAAATATGCTGGGTACCAACCCTCTGACCTTCGCACTTCCGACGGATGAGGAATTTCCGTTCTGTATCGACTGTGCGACTTCCATCGTGCAGAGGGGCAAGATCGAATACTACGCCCGGGAGGGCAAAGACACGCCTGCCGGCATGGTCGTTTCCGATGAAGGAACGGCGCTGACGGACAGCGAAGAGATCCTTAAGGCGCTCGTTGACGGCAGAGCAGCGCTTGCACCGCTCGGCGGTATCGGCGACGAGATGGCAGGCTACAAGGGCTACGGCTATGCAACGGTCGTCGAGATCCTTTCCGCGGCGCTCGCGGGAGGACAGTACATGAAGGCGCTGAGCGGCGTGAGCCCCGAAGGAAAGCCTCAGATGTACCACCTCGGACATTTCTTCTTCGTCATCGATCCGGATGCGTTCATGGGAAGGGAAGAGTTTAAGCGCATTGCCGGCGGGATCTGCAGGGAGCTTCGGGCATCCAAGAAAGCACCGGGACAGGAGCGGATCTATACTGCGGGCGAAAAGGCATATCTTACCTGGCTCGAGAGAAAGGAAAAGGGCGTGCCCGTAAGCGCGGCTGTCCAGAAGGAGATCCTCGAGGTACGCGACAAGCTGAAGCTTCCGTATGAGTTCCCCGAGTTTGACGCGTAAGCTTTTGCAGGCTTAAGGAGCATCTTTATGAAAAAAGTCATCGTCTTCGGCGGCGGTACAGGGCTTTCCTGTCTGCTGTCGGGCCTGAAGCTGTTTCCGGTGGAAGTCACGACGGTTATCACGGTCAGTGACAACGGCAGCAGTACGGGCATCCTGAAAGAAGAACTGGATATCCCCGCGGTGGGAGACATCGGCAAGGTCCTGCTGGCCATGGCCAATGTCGAGGATGACGCGATCCGGCTGCTCCGCTACCGGTTTCAGAAGTCCGGAACGCTTTATAACCATCCGGTCAGAAATATCCTTCTCGCCGCCCTGATCGACCTGAAAGGCGGGCTGACGGAGGCAACCCGGTACATGGCGAAGATCCTGAATGTCAAGGGAACGATCCTGCCGCTGTCGGAGGAAAAGGTCGAACTCGTCGGAGAAAGCTCTGAGGGCGAGTACTACGGCCAGGTGGAGGTGAGCCACAACATTCGGAACATACGCCGGCTGGCTTATGACCATGACATCCACGTCAGCAAGGAGATCCGGGAAAGGCTGCGCGAAGCGGACCTGATCATATTCAGTCCGGGAAGCCTGTATACCAGCATCCTTCCGCATCTGATCGCACCGGAGATCCTCGAGACGCTGAAGGAGAGCAGTGCGCCGATCATGTATATCTCCAACCTGGTCACTCAGCCGGGCGAGACGGACGACTACAGCGTCAGCGATCACCTGCGCGTCCTGAACCAGTACCTGCAGGATCGCCGCATCGATGTCGTCATCAGCAATGACGGAGCGATCGATGAGCGCATACAGGACCGGTACCTGACCTCCGAGAACAAGAGCATCGTGGAACTGGACAGGGAAGCGGTGGAAGCGATGGGGGCAAGGATCATCGCAGGAGACATTTTCAGCATCGATGAGGAAGAGAAGATCCGTCACAATGCTCTCAAGACGGCATATCTCGTATTCTCGTACCTCATGGAGGGAGAATAATAATGAATCATTACGATTATCTGGTTGTCGGCGCGGGCCTTTACGGCGCCGTGTTCGCACAGCAGGCGAAAGAGGCGGGCAGATCCGTGCTCGTCATCGACCGCCGTGATCATATTGCGGGCAATGTTTATACTGAGGACATCGAGAAGATCCATGTCCACAGATACGGAGCCCATATCTTCCATACGAACCTTCGGGAAGTTTGGAATTATGTTAACCGATTTGCGGTATTTAACCGCTTCACCAATTCCCCGGTGGCAAACTACCGCGGGGAGCTTTTCTCGCTTCCGTTCAACATGTACACCTTCAATAAGATGTGGGGCGTGGTGACTCCGGAAGAGGCTGCGGCAAAGATCGAAGAACAGAGGAAGGAAGCCGGCATCACGGAGCCGAAGAATCTTGAGGAGCAGGCGATCAGCCTGATCGGCACCGACATCTACGAAAAGCTGGTGAAGGGCTATACGGAAAAGCAGTGGGGACGTCCCTGTACGGAGCTCCCGGCATTCATCATCAAACGCCTTCCGGTGCGCCTGACCTTTGACAATAACTATTTCAACGCGCTCTTCCAGGGCATCCCCGTCGGAGGCTATACGAAGATGGTCGCACGCATGCTGGAAGGGATCGAGGTGAGGCTCGGCGAGGACTATCTTGCGGATAAGGATAAGTGGGACGCGCTTGCAGACCGCATTATCTATACCGGCCCGATCGACGCCTACTTCGGATTCCGGCTCGGATATCTCGAATACCGGTCCGTGCGTTTTGAGACGGAACTTCTGGATCAGCCCAATTTCCAGGGCAATGCCGCCGTCAACTATACGGACCGCGAGACGCCGTGGACCCGCATCATCGAGCACAAGTGGTTCGAGTTCGGCAAGGACGACGAAGGAAACGACATTCCGAAGACCGTGATCAGCCGCGAATACAGTTCGGAGTGGAAACCGGGAGACGAACCGTACTATCCGGTCAATGACGAAAAAAACGGCGCACTTTACGAAGAATACCGCAGGCTTTCGGAAAAAGAGCCGAAGGTCGTCTTCGGCGGGCGTCTCGGATCCTATAAGTACTACGACATGGATCAGGTCATCGCCGCGGCGCTGGAGATGAGCTCAAAAGAACTGAAGAAGGAAAACGCATGAGCATCAATGTGACCCGTTCCTCGATGCCCGACTTCGAGGAATATGTAAATGAGATCCGTGATCTGTGGGACAGCCGCTGGCTGACCAACATGGGTGAAAAGCATATCGAGTTTGAAGCAAAGCTCAGAGAGTATCTCGGAGTCTCTTATCTGACGCTCTTTACCAACGGCCATATGGCGCTCGAAGACCTGATCGCATCCTTCGGCTTTCCGAAGGGAGGAGAGGTGATCACGACGCCGTTTACTTTCGTATCGACGACGCACGCGATCGTACGAAACGGCCTTGTGCCGGTCTTCTGCGACATTGATCCCCGGGATTTTACGCTGGACGAAACAAAGATCGAAGCTCTGATCACGGACCGCACGGTCGCGATCCTTCCGGTCCACGTCTACGGCAATGTCTGCCATGTGGAAGAGATCGCGAAGGTAGCAGCGCGTCACTGCGGGAATGCGGCAGGATATGCCGCGGAAACGGGCGGCGCCGCACCCGGTACGGATTATAACGGGGATATTAAGGTGATCTATGACGCGGCGCATACTTTCGGCGTACGGAGGAAAGATCCCGCGATAGGGCAGTTCCGGGCGGCGGCGGACTACGGCGATGCGGCGATCCTGAGCTTCCACGCGACCAAGGTGTTCCACACGATCGAAGGCGGCGCGGCCGTCTGCCATAATGACAGGACGCGGGAGATCCTGGATGACCTCAAGAACTTCGGCATCCGCAACCCGGAGACCTGCGCCTACATCGGAGGCAATGCCAAGATGTCTGAGTTTCAGGCGGCGATGGGCATCTGCAACCTGCGCCATATCGATGAGGAGATCGGAAAGCGCAGCAAAGTTTACGGGCATTATAAGGCACTGATCGGGGACGAGGAGCGGATCCGCTTCCCGGTACCGGATAAGGATATACAGCCAAACTACGCGTACCTTCCCGTGCTCTTTGAGACGCAGGAAACAAGGGACCATGTCTGGGATGCGCTGAAGGCGGAGGGTATCACGGCCCGCAAGTATTTCTGGCCGCTGACCTCGGACTATGAGTGCTACGGCTATCTCAGAAGCGGAAACGGTACGCCTGTTGCCCGGGAAACGGCTTCCCGGGTGCTGACACTTCCGATGTACGCGGACCTTGCAGCGGGAGACATTGACCGGATATGCTCCATCGTGCAAAAGACTGTTATGACAGACAGAAGCTGACCGCAAAGGTCAGAAACACATAATAACGGAAACAGCAGCAAAGACAGAAGGAGATAATCATGAGGAACATTACACTTGGTAAGACCGGAATCACGGTCCCGCAGAACGCATTCGGATGCCTTCCGATCCAGAGAGTCAGCACGGAAGCCGCGGTGAAGCTCCTTCGCCGGGCTTATGACGGCGGTATGCGCTTCTTTGATACAGCGCGCGCCTATA
>Ga0129307_1002388_pt1 | contig 14958 bp, 12 predicted proteins | sample P1105metagenome_FD_94437 | JGI IMG/M metagenome (GOLD analysis project Ga0129307, IMG submission 94437) | Capybara group fecal microbial communities from Wisconsin, USA - P1105 metagenome | ecosystem: Host-associated > Mammals > Digestive system > Large intestine > Fecal | place: USA: Wisconsin... | reverse complement strand
TTTTGATTTACTTGTGCGACTGGCGGTCTCACTTAGTTTATCAGACTGGAGTTCTTTTTTCTTCTCATCGGTTAACCTTCACTGAACCACTCGCCTAGCGAGTGGTTTTACGATACAAGAAAAGGGGATGCTTTAATGCATCCCCTGTATACTCAGAACAGCTGTATGTACTGATTCCTCTCGGCTCCGACTGAGACGTACCTTACCGGGCATCCCATCTTCTCCTCGATGTATCTTATGTAGTCTACGGCCTCCTTTGGAAGGTCTTCCATCTTCCTGCAGCCGGTTATGTCGGTCTTGAAGCCCGGGAAGTATTCGTAGACAGGCTTTGCTCTGTTGAGCCTCTCGCCGGTCGGGAACTCCTGAGTGAGCTCTCCGTCTATTTCATATGCAACGCATACCGGTATCTTGTCCATATCCTGGAGTATGTCGAGCTTCGTAAGAGCAAGCTCCGTGGCACCCTGTACCATGACTCCGTATCTGGAGGCGACGACGTCGAATCCGCCGACTCTTCTCGGCCTTCCGGTAGCGGCTCCGAACTCCTGTCCTGCACCTCTTAATGCTGCAGCCTCCTCACCGAAGAACTCGCATGTGAACGGGCCTTCTCCGACGCAGCTGGAATATGCCTTGATTATGCCGACTATGTTGTCGAGCTTTGCGAACGGTATGCCTGCGCCGATGGGGGCATATGCGGCGATTGTGGAGGATGCGGAGGTGTACGGATAGATACCGAAGTCTATGTCTCTTAGAGCACCGAGCTGAGCCTCGAACATGATGCTCTTGTCATGAGCTATGGCATCGGAGAGATAATATGTGGTATCCGTGATGTGCTTCTTTAGCGGATCTCCGTAGGTCCTGAGCCACCGGAACATCTCTTCCGGATCCAGGGCCTCTGCCTTGTATCCGTCATGTACGGTGAGGTTCTTCCATTCGACTATGTTCTTTACCTTTTCCCTCAGGAATTCGTCGCTCTCGAAAAGGTCGCCCATACGGATGCCCTTCTTCATGTATTTGTCCGAATAGACGGGGGAGATGCCCCTTCTCGTGGAACCGAACTTGGCGTCGCCGAGCCTGTCCTCCTCGAGGATGTCAAGCATCTTGTGGTAAGGCATGCAGATGATCGCCTTGTCGCTGATCTTGAGGTTCCTCTCGGAGATCTTGATGCCTTTCTCTTCAAGTCTTCCGATCTCGCCCACGAGATGTTCTATGTCTATTACCATTCCGTTGCCCATGACGTTCACCGTGTTCTCACGGAGAATGCCTGAAGGAAGGAGGTTCAGTATGAACTTTCCTTTTTCATTGACGACCGTATGGCCTGCATTGTTGCCGCCCTGATAACGGCTGACGATGTCGTAGTCTCCGCTCAGGAGGTCTACCATCCTGCCCTTGCCTTCATCGCCCCAGTTGATTCCCACTATAGCTGTAATCATTTCATTTCCTCACATTTCTTCGTGTCACACGTTTATTGTCACATCCACTCCGAGAACATCTTTGTTCTCTTCAAGGAGGGGGTATATATAGTCGTTCAGGAACTCTTCCGTCTGTTCGGGAGCCCTTCCCGTATACTTCTTGAAATCGAAGAGCTCCTTAAGCTCCTCATCGGTGATGTCGAACAGGGGATCGCCCTTGATCCTGTCCATGAGATCGTTGTCCTTTCCGTAGAGCTTGACCTGTTCGGCTGCCTTTACGGAATGCTGCCTAATAGCCTCATGGAGCTCCTGTCTGTTGCCGCCCTTCTTGACACCGATCATTATGATCCCTTCGGTGACCATGAAGGGGAGCTCTTCCTTAAGATGCTTCTCCATGACCTTCGGATATACCCTCATGCCCGATACTATGTTGATGTAGAGGGAGAGTATGGCGTCCGTGGCCAGGAAAGCCTCGGGGATGCTGATCCTCTTGTTCGCAGAGTCATCGAGGGTCCTCTCGAACCACTGTGTTGCTGCCGTGATAGCCGGATTCAGTGTGTCTATCATTATGTATCTCGCGAGGGAGGCTATCCTCTCGCTCCTCATCGGGTTCCTCTTGTACGCCATGGCGGAGGAGCCGATCTGCTTCGATTCGAAGGGCTCGTCCACTTCCTTCAGGTGGGAGAGGAGCCTTATGTCGTTCGAGAACTTATGTGCGCTTTGAGCTATGCCTGAAAGGGCGGAGAGCACGAAATAGTCGATCTTTCTCGTATATGTCTGTCCGGAGACGGGAACGCATGCATCGAAACCCATCCTGGAGGCGATGTGCTTCTCCAGATCCTTAACCTTCTCATGATCTCCGTCGAAGAGCTCGAGGAAGCTTGCGCATGTTCCGGTGGTGCCTTTGCAGCCCCTGAGTTTCAGGTTCGAAAGGACATGGTCCACTGCCTCAAGGTCAAGAGTAAGGTCATAGAGCCACAGAGTGGATCTCTTGCCCACGGTGGTAGGCTGTGCGGCCTGGAAATGGGTATATGCAAGAGTCGCATCGTCCTTGTGTGCAAGAGCGAACTTCGAGAGCTCGCTAATGAGGTTCACGAGGAGCTTCCTTATCTGCAGGAGAGCACTCTTCATGACTATGATGTCGGTGTTGTCGCCGACAAAGCAGGACGTGGCTCCGAGGTGCAGTATGCCTGCGGCCTTCTTTGCCTGCTGTCCGTAAGCATAGACATGGCTCATGACGTCGTGTCTGACTTCCTTCTCGCGGGCCTGGGCGACTTCGTAATTGATGTCGTCCTTAAAGGCCTTCAATTCCTCTATCTGCTCATCGGTGATGTCGATGCCGAGCTCCTTCTCGGATTCGGCAAGGGCTATCCAGAGCTTTCTCCAGGTCGTGAACTTGGTGTCGTTGGAGAAAATATGCTGCATCTCCTTCGATGCATATCTTCCGCAGAGCGGATTCTGATAGATGCTGTTGTCCAAAAAATCTACCTCCGTTTTAAGTCGCTGAAAACCAAAATATATTATACTATATATTATCTTTGAGACAAACGAGAGAGACGGAAACAAAATGCGTTTCGTTCGGATTTCCGGCTTGTCTTTTCCGGAGGATGAAAATGAAACTCAGGGGCTACGGCACTGTAACTATATCGAAAAAGGGCGAGAACTGGATAGCAAACGGGCACCCGTGGATCTTCGGGACCGACGTGGTCCGTCAGGATGAGGCGATAGAGAACGGTTCTCTCGTGGACGTCATATCGGAAAAGGGTAAATATCTCGGCACGGGATTCATCTCCCTTGAGAGCAAGATAAGGGTAAGGCTTCTTACAAGGGATTACCAGGTCTCGATTGATGACGCTTTTTTCAGGAGGCGCATCGAATATGCGTGGAACTACAGGAAGACGGTTATGAAGGACCAGCTCTCATGCACGAGGATACTATTCTCCGAGGCGGACCAGCTGCCGGGCATCATCGTCGACAGGTTCAACGACGTCCTGGTGAGCGAGGTGCTGACCTTCGGCATGGATGCCCATAAGGACGTGATATATGATTCTCTCTTAAAGGTGCTGAAAGAGGATGGCGTATCCGTAAGGGGCATATACGAGAGGAACGATGTCTCTTCGAGAAGACTCGAAGGGCTTAGTGAATACAAAGGCTGGTACGGAGAAACGGATCACGGAGAGACGGAGACCGTTATCAACGAGAACGGTGTGCTCATGAGGGTAGACTTCGAGAACGGCCAGAAGACCGGATACTTCCTCGATCAGAAGAGGAACAGGAAGAGGGTCGCCGATATGGCAGAGGGAAGAAGGGTGCTCGACTGCTTCACCCATACGGGGTCCTTCGCTCTCAACTGTGCTCTTAACGGAGCGAAGAGCGTGACGGCGGTCGACATATCCGAGACGGCCATAGAGAATGCCAGGAGGAATGCCGAGCTTAACGGAGCGGACATCCGCTTCATCACGGGAGACGTCTTCAAGGTCCTGGAAGAAGTGAACAGGAAGGAATATGACCTCATAATACTCGATCCTCCTGCATTCACGAAATCCCGAGACAGGACGAGGAACGCATATAACGGATATCTTGAGATCAATTCGAGAGCCATGAAGCTGCTGCCGAGAGGAGGATATCTCTGCACGTGCTCCTGCTCGCACTTCATGCCCCACGAGCTCTTTGAGAAGATGCTGTCGGAGGCGATGCAGAAGACGGGGATATACCTTAAGATGGTATCCGTATCCAGACAGGCGGAGGACCATCCCATAATGCTGAACATCCCGGAGACGGATTATCTCAAATTCTACATACTCCAGACCGTATGAGCGCTTAAGGAAAGCGGAACATAAAGGCCCTTTTCCTTGACACGGCGCATGGCATAAACATAATATAGATTAAATCGGGAAGAAGGTTTCCCTCATATCAAAAAGACTTTATATTTCAGCAAAGGATACCTATATGAACAAGATCCAGGAAGTCTATGCTACGAGTCTCTTCAATGACGAGGTCATGAAGGACATGCTCCCAAAGGAGGTATACAGATCCCTCCGTGCCACGATCAATACCGGTAAGCCCTTAAATCCCCAGATAGCCGACGTGGTCGCAAACGCCATGAAGGAATGGGCTATAGGAAAGGGCGCCACCCACTTCACCCACTGGTTCCAGCCCATGACGGGAATGACTGCGGAGAAGCATGACAGCTTCCTTTCACCTGACAGCGACGGCAGGATAATAATGGAATTCTCGGGCAAGGAGCTCATACAGGGAGAGCCTGACGCATCGAGTTTCCCTTCAGGAGGATTAAGGAGCACCTTCGAGGCCAGGGGATATACCGCCTGGGATCCGACTTCCTATGCCTTCGTAAAGGATGACGTGCTCTGCATACCGACAGCCTTCTGCTCCTACAGCGGAGAGGCACTGGATGAGAAGACTCCTCTCTTGAGGTCCATGGAAGTCATAAACAGACACATGATGAGGATACTGAAGGTCTTCGGTACAAAGGCTGAGAGGGTCATAACCACCGTCGGAGCCGAACAGGAATATTTCCTCATAGACGAGGACGTTTACCTTAAGAGGATGGATCTCTTAAACTGCGGAAGGACGCTCTTCGGAGCAAGGCCCGCAAAGGGACAGGAGCTCGACGACCACTATTTCGGAGCCATCAAGAGAAGGGTCCACGACTACATGAAGGATCTGAACGTGGAACTCTGGAAGCTCGGCATCAACGCAAAGACAGAACACAACGAGGCAGCCCCGGGACAGCATGAGCTGGCACCGGTGTATGCCACGACCAATATAGCAGTGGATCAGAACCAGCTCGTGATGGAGATGATGAAGAAGGTGGCAAGGGAGCACCATATGGTATGCCTCCTGGCCGAGAAGCCCTTCAACGGAGTCAACGGAAGCGGCAAGCACAATAACTGGTCCATAAGCACTGACAGGGGAGTGAACCTCCTGGATCCAGGAAAGACACCGGCAGAGAATGCACAGTTCCTGCTGATATTGAGCGCGGTCATAAAGGCAGTGGATGAGTATCAGGATCTTCTGCGCATGAGCGTCGCATCCGCAGGAAACGACAACAGGCTCGGAGGGAACGAGGCTCCCCCGGCCATAGTCTCCATGTTCCTCGGAGACGAGCTCTCAAAGGTGCTGAAGGATCTTGAGGAGGACAATGAGCACAAGAGGATGAAGGACGATCTCATGGAGATCGGAGCACAGGTGCTGCCGTCCTTCGAGAGGGACAATACCGACAGGAACAGGACCTCGCCATTCGCTTTCACAGGAAACAAGTTCGAATTCAGGATGGTCGGATCTTCCCAGAGCATAGCCTTCTGCAATACGGTGCTGAACACCATAGTAGCGGCACAGCTCGATGAATTCGCCACCATACTCGAGACTTCGGGAGACATAGCCGATGACGTCAACAGGATAGTGAAGAAGACCCTCCGCGATCACAAGAGGATCATATTCAACGGCAACAACTATTCGGAGGAATGGCAGAAAGAGGCCGAAAGACGCGGACTTCGGATAATCAATTCAACGCCTGAGGCCATAGCCTGCTTCGCCGACCCGAAGAACGTGGAACTCTTCGAGAAGTACAAGGTGCTCTCCAAGACCGAGATCCTTTCAAGGTGCGAGGTCATGTATGAGAACTACTGCAAGGTCCTCCATATAGAGGCCCTCACCATGACCGACATGGTGAACAAGCTCGTGATACCTTCGATAGTGGAATACGAGGAGCTCCTCGCAAGGACGGCAGAGAGGAAGGAGAAAATGAAGACGGAAGTCTCCACCTCCATGGAGAGCAGCATACTCTCCAGGATATCGTCCCTTGCGGACTCGATGTATAAGGCTCTGGGAGACCTCGAGGAGAGCATAGGAAAGGCCGATGACTTTGATAACATCAGAGAAAAGGCACTCTACTACAGAGAAGAGGTCCATACCGCAATGGCAACGCTCAGGAACATAGTGGACGAGCTGGAACTGATAGTTTCAAAGAAGTGCTGGGCATATCCTTCATACGGGGATCTGCTCTACAGCGTGAGATAAGGAGAATTTCGGATGGGAAAATACGATGAACTGCTGGAGCAGGTCGATGCCCTCATAGTAAAGGACGACTGGATAATCTCCAACATGGCAAATACCGCCTCTGCGATATTTGACGGCATGGACGCCCTGAACTGGGCCGGCTTCTATATAGTAAGGGAGGGTATCCTCCAGGTAGGTCCTTTCATAGGGCTTCCCGCATGCGTGAAGATAAAGCCGGGAGACGGAGTCTGCGGCACAGCCATGGTACTTAAGAAGACGATGCTCATAAATGACGTGCACACCTTCCCGGGTCACATAGCATGCGACGAGGCGTCAAATTCGGAGATCGTGGTGCCGATAATAGTGAAGGGCGAGGTAGTGGCGGTACTAGATATAGACAGCCCTTATCTCAACAGGTTCAGGGCAGATGAGCAGCTCTTCTTTGAGAGCGTAGGAAGAAAGATCGAGAAAGTCTGGGAGGAAATAGGATGATGGATATAAAGACAGCAGTTGCAAAGCTGGACGAGTTACAGAAGATACAGTATGCATATTCCCATGCCATGGGCATGGTTTTCTACGATGCGGTCACGACCGCGCCTAAGGATACCGCTGAGGGAAGGGGCGTGGCACTCGGTATCTTATCGGGAGAGATGTACAGGAAATTCATAAATCCTGAAGTTGACGAGCTTCTGACATTCCTTTCTGAGAACATGTGCGAACTTGATGATCACAGGAAGAGAGAAGTCGAGCTTTTAAAGAAGGACTTCGACAGGACGAAGAAGATCCCGGAGAACGAGTACGTGGAATACCAGATGCTTCTTAACGAGGCTGACTCGGTATGGCATAAGGCCAAGGAGGAAAATGATTTCGAGTCCTTCAGGCCCTGCCTTGAGAAGATAGTCGACTTCAACAGGAAGATGGCCACATACTACGACCCCGAGAAGGACGCATATGACGTGCTCCTGGATCTTTATGAGGAGGGACTCACACAGGAGACTGCGGACGCTTTCTTCCTGAAACTCAGGGAAAGGATAGTACCTCTTCTTGAAGAGATCATGAAGAAGGACCAGATAGATGATTCTTTCCTTTACGGTCACTTCGACATAAATGCGCAAAGACAGTTCTCCGACTATCTCATGGAGAAGATGTGCATTGACAGGAGCCACTGCGGCATAGGAGAGACGGAGCATCCGTTTACGACCAATTTCAATAAGAAGGACGTCAGGATTACCACCAACTATCATGAGGACAATGCAGTGAACTCCATGTTCTCTGTGGTCCATGAGGGAGGACACGCTCTCTATGAGCTCGGAAGCGGGGATGAGCATGAATATACTGCCGTTGCAGGCGGAGTATCCATGGGGATCCATGAGAGCCAGTCAAGGTTCTTCGAGAACATAATAGGCAGGAGCCGTCCCTTCGTAAAGAACGTGCTCCCGAAGCTAAAGGAGCTCTTCCCGGAACAGTTCAGGGACGTTACCGCCGAACAGCTTTACCGGGCAGTCAACAAGGCAGAGCCGGGCCTCATAAGGATAGATGCAGATGAGCTTACATACAGCCTTCACATCATGGTCCGTTACGAGCTTGAAAAACAGCTCATCAAGGGCACCCTCGAAGTAAAGGATCTTCCGGAAGCCTGGGCTTCAAAGATGAAGGAATATCTCGGAGTAGACGTGCCGGACGATAAGAGAGGATGTCTCCAGGATTCACACTGGTCAAGCGGAAGCTTCGGCTATTTCCCGTCATATGCTCTTGGAAGCGCTTACGGAGCCCAGATCCTGAAGAAGATGGAAGAGGATTTCGACGTATATAAGGCAGTGGAGGATGACGATCTGTCTCCGATAGTGGCATGGCTGACCGAACACATCTGGCAGTATGGCAAGATGTATGCCCCGGGAGCTCTTCTCGAGAAGTGTGTGGGAGCACCCTTCGATCCTCAGTATTATGTCGATTATCTTGAGACCAAGTTCAAGGATCTCTATTCGATTGACTGACAGATATTGTCGGGTATAATGTGTTCAGGGATTGTTTTATACCTGAATGATCAAGAAAGAAGTATAGGGCATTTCCTTTCCGGAGATGCTCTTTTTATTTGAAATGAAAAAGATATTGTCAACAGTTCTGATACTGACTCTCATACTTTCAATATGCTCCTGCAGAAGGGAGAACGTGCCGTCTTCGGCGGTATCTTCATTGCCTTCGGAAAGCCCTTCTCCGTCTTCTTCCGCGACATCATCTTCAGTCGTGTCTTCCGTTCCGGAAGGAGAACCGGTAAAGAAATATGAAACAGTCATAAGGGGCTGTTATATCTATTCGGCTATGGAGACCCCCGACGGAAAGCTGCTCCTCAACGTCAATGTCAATGATACGGCAAGGAACGGTTACATGATATTCGATCCCGCTGACGGAAGCGCAGGTGCAGTACATTTGCACAGGGAGGATCAGGTGCTTCTCGGCATCAGAAAGAACGGGAACATCATCACCTCGGACCTCACCGACAATACTGTCGCCGAATATGACGCGTTCATGAACCTTGTGAGGAAATATCATTACTCATCCCGTTCCTACATATATCCCGAGCACTCCATGGACATGGAGGAGGAGAAGATCTATTCGTATATGGGAAGTGATCTTTTCATTACAGATCTGAATACCGGAACTGTTAAAAAGAAGTCATTCACCGGCGGGAGCATAGTATGCATGAACATGCAAAAGAGGCTCCTTTGCGTATCATCTCCGTGTGCAGATGATATTCACGACAGATCATATATAATATATGACATGGAAAAGGATGTCTTCCGGGGCCGGGCTTTCACTGACAAGACCATTTTCGAATTCTCGGGAGAAAACCTCCTTGCAACGGATTACGTTTATACCGATACTGTTCAGGACCACATGGATTACGAGATCTTTGAACCCGTGGAAGCATCCTACAGGGGCACCTTCATGCTGGACAGGGGCAAGGAGATCAGGTGCTATGATGCCGGAGAAACTGTTATGCTCCTTCATGAGGCTCAGGAGGAGGAACCCAAAAACGCGTTCAAGGGGATGGAACTGGGATTTTTGACTGAAAAAAGTTCCACGGGAACACTGATCGATGTGAGCTTTTCACAGTATGCGGCCATGCTCCTCAGGGACGGAAGCTTCATTTTCATGCCCATGCTGGATAACGGAGAAAATGGGGAGTATCACATTTACAGCATCATTCCCTCCCTCACTGAAAAAAGCGATGAGCTAAGGACATACGAGAGGGCTCCTTCAGAGATCCCCGAAAAGCATGTGGCGGGAGATCATTTAAAAGGCTGCAGGATATATGCTGACATAATCGAAAGGAAGTTCGGAGTGACCGTCCTCATAGGGAACGAAGTGAAGAACGCCCATGAGCCTTGGGATTATTCCGGCGAATCCGTGGAAGGAGTCGGGGAAGATAAGAGCAATGTCTCTCTTGAGACAGCAGGATTTCTTGACGAGCTCTACAAAAGTCTTTCGAGATACCCCGAGGGATTCTTTTCCAACTTCAGGGACCAGTCAGGCAACGGCGGGGTCCGTTTCATAGTATTAAGGGACATACTGAACAAAACATCAGGCAGTTTCGAAGCCGGCGGACTTCAGTATATGTACGGAAGCTGGTACAACATCATGATCGACCTGGATTCCCATGGCGGGAGCGAGACCATACATCATGAGATATGGCATGCAGTCGAGAATCTGATCCTGGAACATGACCAGATGGCGTTTGCTTTTGACAAGTGGCAAAAGATGAATCCCAAAAAATTCCGCTACTCATATGATCTTGATCATTATTACGACGCTGATGTATTCGGCTATCTTGTTTATTTCACGAAGGAACCGTATTTCGCCAGGATCTATTCGACTGTCTCTCCCATGGAGGACAGGGCAACGCTTATAGAGATGATCTTTACCGAGGATGAATTCTATTCAGAACATGGGGATTTCTCATCATATTACGAGATGGTCCTGTCTTTCGAACACCTAAGGGCTAAACTCGACTTCATGGCACAAAGGACCAGGGAAGTCCTGGGTTATGTGTATTGGGAAGAGATGGTCGCATAACATCGCATTATTTTGATTTTTCCGTTATTATATGCAAAAATAATATGACCATGTATGGGAATGATTACCTTGGAGCTTGATTTATATGAGAAGACGTACTGTTTTTGTATGTATTATCGCAGCACTTTTTGTGCTCGTGTCTTCATGTGCTCCGGGAAACGAGAAGGAAGATAAGCCCTCAGTCGTTGTGACCATATTTCCCGAATATGACTGGGTATTGAATATACTCGGTGAACTGAAGGATGGATATGAAGTAAGCCTGATACTCGATAAGGGCGTCGACATCCACAACTTCCAGCCTACCGTTGACGACATGCTGAAGATCCGGAACGCAGACATGTTCATATATGTCGGCGGGGAATCCGATGCATGGGTGGAAGACCTTCTGAAAGGGGAGCATAACAGCTCCATGCTGATACTTGACCTCCTGGAGATCCTTAAGGATGACATAAGGGAAGAGGAGATGAAGGAGGGCATGACGGACGAGGATGAAGAAGAAGGGGAAGAAGGACCGGAGTATGACGAGCATGTATGGCTTTCCCTCAGGTTCGCGGAAAAAGTCTGCGGAGCCATAAGGGACGCATTTACAAGTCTCGATAAGGAAAATGCGGAAATATACGAAAAGAACTTTGAAGCTTATGCCCTTAAGCTCAGAGAGCTGGATGGAAAGTATAAGACAACAGTTGCTTCTTCATCAAAGAGAGAGATCCTGATCCCTGACAGATTCCCGTTCAGATACATGACTGAAGACTACGGCCTCGATTACCATGCTGCCTTCAAGGGGTGCTCAGCGGAGTCCGAAGCAAGCTTTGAGACGATAAGGTTCCTCTCAGAGAAACTGAAGGAACTGGGACTCAGATACGTTATAATCACGGAGAGCTCAGACGGTAAACTGGCAGATACTGTGATAAGGGACTCAGGAACGACAGACTGCGGTATACTTGTGATGGATTCCATGCAGTCGACTACACTTTCGGACTATGAGGAAGGCTCGACATATCTTAAGATAATGGAGAAGAACCTTCAAGTGCTTGAAAAGGTCCTCGGAGAATGATATGGCTCTTATAAGCGTAAAAGACGTTTCCATCGGATACGGCACGAATTCCATACTGGACGGTATCTCCTTTGAAGTGAACGAAGGGGATTATCTTTCCATACTCGGAGAGAACGGTTCCGGAAAGACCACTCTCTTAAAGACGATGATAGGGCTTTCAAGACCCATGAAGGGGACGGTCTCATTCGGAGACGGACTTAGAAAAGACGGGATAGGCTATCTGCCCCAGCAGACATTGATACAGAGGGATTTTCCCGCTTCTGTCAGGGAGATAGTACTTTCCGGGTTCCAGGGAAGACTCAGAAAGAGACTCTTCTACTCCAATGAGGAGAGATCTTCCGTCGAAGAGATAATGCAGAAGCTTGGTATATCGGAGATATCCCGAAAGAGTTTCAGAGACCTCTCGGGGGGTCAGCAGCAGAGAGTACTGCTCGCAAGAGCGCTTACAGCCACAGGAAAGCTGCTCATCATGGATGAACCGGTTTCAGGCCTTGACCCAAGAGTCACGGAGGAGTTCTATGAACTGGTGGAGGACCTTCACAGGGAGGGGATCACGATAATAATGATCTCCCATGACGTGAAGAATGCCGTCAGATATTCCACACATATCCTTGACATTGGAAGATCGGTCTTCTTCGGCACCACAGATGAGTTTCTGAGGGAGGAGGGGAGAGAGGAACAATGATAGCAAAGATCATGGAATATCTTCAGTATCCCTTCGTACGATATGCCTTCATTGTGGGTATAATGATATCCGTTGCTGCGGCACTCTTGGGAGTTATACTAGTTCTTAAGAGGCTCTCTTTCATAGGAGACGGACTCTCTCACGTTGCTTTCGGAGCGATGGCGGTGGCAGCCGTGACCGGACTTACGAACAGGACATACATAGTCCTCCCCGTCACGGTCATATGCGCGATACTTATACTTAAGACAGGCCAGTCTACGAGGATAAAGGGAGATGCGGCGATAGCCATGATATCCGTCGGTGCGCTTGCGTTCGGGTATCTCTTCATGAACGTTTTCTCGGTGACATCCAATGTATCGGGAGACGTTTGTTCGACCTTGTTCGAAGCCACATCCATGCTTACTCTGACTAAGGCCGATGTCATCATCTGCACGGTCTTCTCAGTTCTGGTTGTGCTGTTCTTCCTGTTCTTCTACAACAGGATATTCGCAGTCACCTTTGATGAGGATTTTTCAAAGGCATCCGGAACTGATACCGAGGCTTTCAATCTTGTGATTGCCGTTATCATAGCCGTTATCATCGTACTTGCAATGAATCTAATAGGATCGCTCCTCATATCGGCACTTGTGATATTCCCGGCGATGTCTGCGATGAGAGTGTTCAGCAACTTTAAGAGCGTGACGCTGTTCTCGGCAGTCATATCGGTATTATGCACGCTTATAGGCATGGCTGCTTCTATCGTTTTAGGAACACCTGTAGGCGCTACCATAGTGTGTTTCGACGTCCTAGCTTTCCTTATATGCTGGATCACAGGCAAGCTCACAGGGAGAAGCTGAGATCATTAATAAGTCGAGAGGAGTTTTTCTATGGAGGCTTTGATTCTCCTTGAGAAATCACTCCTCTTTTTTTATACTTAACATAGTGATTCTAACAGGTCACTGACCATTTTTTCAGAATTAAAAAGGAGAAAAACTATGAACAAACCCGTTGTACTCGTAGTGATGGACGGAGTCGGCTGGACCGAGAAGGATATGGGCAACGCCGTGCTCCATGCATACAAGCCTCAGCTGGATGAACTCATGGGGAAATGCCCGCATACTACCATCAAAGCACATGGAACCGCAGTAGGTCTTCCGTCGGATGAAGACATGGGAAACTCCGAGGTCGGACATAACGCACTCGGATGCGGACAGATCTATTCCCAGGGAGCCAAGCTGGTAAACGAATCCATAGAGAGCGGAGACATCTACAGGTCTTCCGCATGGAGAGAGGCAATTTCCTTTGTGAAGGAGAATGAAGGCAAGCTCCATTTCATCGGACTTCTGTCAGACGGAAACGTACATTCGAATATATCCCATCTTCTTGCAATGCTGAGACATTCGAAGGAAGAGGGACTCACGGAAGTTAGGATCCACATCCTTCTTGACGGAAGAGACGTTCCTGAAACGAGCGCACTTACATATGTCGATCAACTTGAAAAAGAGATCGCATCGCTGAACGGTGACGGCTTCCATGCCTGCATAGCCTCAGGAGGCGGCAGGATGGTGATCACAATGGACAGATATGAAGCAGACTGGTCCATGGTGGAAAAAGGATGGCATATTCACGTAATGGGCGACGGCAGGAAGTTTGCTTCAGCAAGAGATGCCATAGAGACATTAAGGGCAGAGGGCGGATATACGGATCAGTTCCTTCCCGGTTTTGTAATTGCCGACGGAGAAGAGCCTCTTGGGACCATAGATGACGGAGACTCAGTACTTCTCTACAACTTCAGAGGAGACAGAGCAGTGGAGCTTTCCAAGGCATTCGATTACATGAACAAGGGATTCGATTCCTTCGAACAGGTAAAGAAGCCCAACGTATACTATGCGGGAATGCTGCAGTATGACGGAGATCTTAAGCTTCCGGACCACTTCCTCGTGGAACCGCCTCACATAGAGCACACACTTAGCGAATTCCTCGTTAATAAGGGCATAAAGAGCTTTGCGTGCTCTGAGACCCAGAAGTTCGGACACGTTACCTATTTCTGGAACGGAAACAGATCAGAGAAGTTCTCTGATGAGCTTGAGACATGGGTGGAAGTACCTTCAGATATCATACCTTTCGAGAAGAAACCATGGATGAAGGCTTGTGAGATCACCGACCTCATGGTAGAAGCCATAGAGTCAGGGAAGTATCAGTTCCTGAGATGCAACTATCCTAACGGGGACATGGTCGGTCATACGGGGAACTACGAGGCTACTCTCATCGGCGTTGAGAGCGTGGATCTCATGCTGAGGAGGATAATGGATGCCTGCAAGAAGATGGATTACGTGCTTCTCGTGACAGCAGACCACGGAAACTCCGATGAGATGTATGACAAAGGCCTTAATCCGGACGGAACGCATAAGGCTAAGACGAGCCATTCTCTTGCCAGAGTGCCTTTTGCTATCTACAACGCTCCTGAGGGAACGGAAGTCAAGGAAGGAGACGGCTTCGGACTCGCAAATGTTGCAGCTACCGTTGTCAAGTTCCTGGGATTCGAACCTCCAAAGGAATGGCTTGAATCCATTACAAAGTAAGATATAAAAAACAAAAGAAATACTCCTCCGAAGTAATATGTACCCCAAATCCTGGACAAAGGATTAAAAGATTTTAGGTCATCATGGACACCTTCCTGCACACAGCAGGAGGTGTCCATTTCGTTTTCTGCTGGATGCGTTCATTGTTGTAATAGT